>Ga0207117_1010_pt2 | contig 41286 bp, 27 predicted proteins | sample Alteio_BWMinHeat_45_FD_153502 | JGI IMG/M metagenome (GOLD analysis project Ga0207117, IMG submission 153502) | Enriched cells from forest soil in Barre Woods Harvard Forest LTER site, Petersham, Massachusetts, United States -... | ecosystem: Environmental > Terrestrial > Soil > Temperate forest >...
GCGATGTTCAGGCAAATAGCTGCCCATCCCCACAATCCGCGCACCCATTTTCTTTCTCATCCAACCGCCCTTTTCAAAGGAAAATAAAATAGGAATTCTACCACAAATCAGAATAAAGAAGAAGCCTTGCTGCTTCGTGAACGTGCCCGCGCGTGTGCCCGTGCCCGAAAAATTCACAGCGGGAATGGCTCCACGAACTCTGGATGGTTGTTTTTAAGTCAATATTTTCTTATGAATTACTCGACTTTAAATCGTCAATATGTCGTTTTAAGTCAAATCCGGAAAGGATTACCTTCAATCCCTAGGTCATTTCAATATCATCCTGTTTGCCTTTTTTCCTGGTAAGGCCAAAACATTCACCTTCATTATTTCCAAACCTCGAGGTTATCTGTGTTCGGAAATCCGTTAGCTTTCTTTTTGCCATTTCAGCATAGTGAGGAGCTTCTTCTTCCACCGGATCTTGCTCACCATCATTTTTTATGATCAATTTGAATTCTTCGTTGATATATCCATCTTGGTCAATAACACGAACCAAATAGTGACCCTTGTCTTTACCTGTTGGTATACCAGCGATTTGATCGCCATCATACGCTAATCCATCTGGGAATGGTTTTTGGAGTGTTAAAGGCTTGCCGCCACGGAGTACTTTGATTTCTTTTACTTTATCGCGATCAAGTTGGATTTTATGAGAATACTCCCGATCTATAATCGCACACTCAATACCCTTCTTCTTGTATTTATTTTTGTTGAAGTGATTCCAGATGAGCGCCCGGCTTTCCCAAGCACCAATAGCTGTACCTAAAACGGAAGCGATACTAAAACCATATTTTATAAATGTTGCCCAGAAGGACTCTCCTTGAACTGTGATGATAAAGCTTGTCTTGACGCTACCTACACTATCCGAGGCCAATACATTGATAGTCACCTTGCGAGGTGAGTATGTGTCTGTATCGAAAGGTCCGGGTGTTCCCGAAAATGTTAGCTTGGCTGGATTCCATTTTAGCCATGCCGGAAGCGGCGTACCGCCCGCCTGCATAACAGTAATACTCAGTTCTTCCCCATTAATATCTTTAAAGGTGTTTGAAGGCACTACCATGGAAAATGGAGCACCGACAGTAGCAATTTCATCGGGCAATGGATTCAAAACAACCGGAGGGTACTGCGTTCCATCCAGCACAGTTAATGTAAATGTATCGATTGCAAATGCGCCAGAAGTATCCGTCGCTTTAACAGTGATCCGCAATGCCTGAGGCACAGCCACAATTCCCGAGAATGTAAGAGTGCTAGGATCAAAATTCAATCCAGTTGGTAAAGGGTCGCCACCTTCCAAAGTAGCTGTGTAAGTTAAATTTAGCCCTTGAGGATCAACAAAGGTACCGGAAGCAATAGTAGTATTGAATGAATTGCCTGACTTGATAGTAAGGTCCGGAATCTGCTTGATCAAAACAGGAGGGCTGGAATTTGCAGAGTCGATGACACTTAAACTAAATGTCGTCGAAACAGTCCCTCCGGCGGCTTGAGCCGTCAATACGACGTTATGGGTACCAGTATCACTGCTCTGGGGAGTTCCACTAAAGGTTCTCGTTGCTGGATTGAAGGTAAGAAATGCAGGTAATAAGCTGGTGGTATATGTTAGCGGGTCGTTATCGACATCATAAAACGTGTTGGAGTTGAACGCAAAGGAAAATGGAATACCGGTGCCTGCAACCTGCGTACCTGGTGGGTTGACCACCACCGGAGGGCTGCTAGGAACAGTAATTGTAAAGGTATTTGAAACGGCCCCCCCGTTATTATCATTTGCTGTCACTTGAATGGGATAGATCCCTTTTCCAAACGGAGTTCCATAGAATTGGCGAAGTACCGGGTCAAAATTCAGCCAGCCCGGTAGACCTGAAATACTGCCCACTAATCGTGCAGAATAACTCAATATGTCGTTGTCAACATCTGTGAAAGTGCTATTGTTAAAAGCGAACAAAAACGGTTGGCCGGTATAGGCGGTCTGATCCGATAGGGGTTGTTGAACAACCGGCAAGCGGTCGGGAACGCTTAGGTCAAAGATGTTAGTCTTTGTTCCGCCATATCCATCATCCGCAGTGACTTCGATGCGATACGCATTTTGATCCCCAGAACGTGGTGCAAAAACAAAGGTCTGTGTATTCGAATCAAAGCTAATAAAAGCGGGTAAGGGCACCCCCCCCACTAAGTTTGTCGTATAGCTAAATGTAGCACCGGGATAATCAAATGTTCCGGGGGCAAGAGTGAACAGCGTGGAATTTCCTACATAGACCTGTTGATTCGGAATGGGCAAGATATTAATGTCTCCGACATGAATGGCAATAGGTTCGACAACACTATTACCCAATCCATCTGATGCCGTAACATTAATCAACAATAATCCACGATCTGCCAAAGTCGGTGTTCCTGACAACGTTCGTTGTCCTGCATTAAAAATCGACAAACCAGCTGTGCCATCCGAAGAAAAAATATTGTTCCCACTAAGAAAAGTCCTCGTTGAATCACCACCTGAATCAAGAGTATTTAGAGTTGCTACAACTTGCGGGTTTTGCACATCTTCGATATCTATAACCTTTATATTCTTCTCGCTAGCGCCGCTACAAGAAGCGTACAAATACTTTCCCTCCACAGTTAAATAATCAGCAAAATAGCCATCAACATATAACGAGCTAATTAATATTGGGTTGGTGATTTGAGCGATATAATAAATTTTTAAGAAAGAATCCATTCGTACATAGAGATAATTCCCTTGAGCTTTTACAGGACCAAAGTTATTGTTAGAAGCAGGAGCTGATATTATAGCCTCTAATGAAGGGTTTGAAACATCAGTGATGTTAAAGATCTGTATTGGATCACCTTGAATACCCTGTGAAAGATAGGCATAGTTACCAGAAACAGATACGTATGAACCACGTGCAGGAATACTTAAAGATGATTTTTGAACAGGATCCAGTGGATTTGTAATATCAATGATAGTAAAAAAATCATATTCAGCAGGAGGGGAGGAGATCAGTTGGTATTGGGTAATATAAACATAATTGCCGGCCACGGTCATATCCATATTACATAAAGAATTTGAGAATGTAGAATTTAATGAAATGTTAGAAGTGTTAAAAACATCTAAAACAAAAAGACCTCTGTTAAAATTAAGAGGACAATTGTACTCTTCAATAATATACACATAATTTCCTTGCATCCCCATAGAATAAAGTTGATTAGGGGTTGTCGTGTAAGAACCTACAATTTTCGGTTTGGCCAGATTACGAATGTCGACGATTTGCAATAAATTTGTCGAATCAATCGGACTTATGCTCAGCACATACGCATAATTTCCAGACACAACAGCATTATAAACAGGCCACCCCATATAAAGCGATTTTATCAGAGAAATAGGGCCCATGTTCATTGTGAGCCAACTTGGTGCAGGTGCACCATTGGCCTGTTGAATGGAAAGTTCTAAGTTGCTATTTGGATTGGACACTTGATAGATCGCTTGCATGTTAATATTCTCAACCAGCGGCTGACCAATCGTAGCTGTAAGGTCCGGTAAAGGTATGTTGATGCTAATCGGAGCAGTTCTTCTTGCCAAAGCCCCTTTAGATGCGGCGGCGGTATCGGATTTGATATCCTGAGCCGTCACCTTTGACTTAGAAGTAGAAAGAGCGTCAGCCCCGCGTAACAATGGCAGTAGCGAGGAGAATAGGGCTGCTTGGGGTTTTTGCGTTGCGAGCAATGCCGCCAAGTAGACCGTTACTGAGTTTGCTGCAAATTCTTGAGTTCTTTCCAAAGGGGATGGTGCAGAGCTGCTACTGTCGGGCAATTTTAAGATCTGTGGTTCTACATAGTGCTGTTCATCGACTAACGTCCATTCAACCTCCCCTTTTTGGAAAGTTGCCTTCTGCACTTCGATTTTGTCATTGCTGTGTTTCTTCTGTGTTAGAACAAGCTGTTCTGGACTTCTTTCAGAGATATATTCTTCGCAAAAGGCGTTTTTGCAAATAATGTTGTGATGTTTCTCGCTATCAGCGAAGAAGACATAATCCTCATGGTAGTTTCTTCCCTCAAATTCATACTGATGCGTATAGCCGTTTGGTTTAAATGCGATGCTTTCAAGTTGGGAAGCAATTTCTGGATCTATTACAGCGATATCCATGACATGTTTTCGGACGAGAGAATCTTTCGCCATTTCCATTAAGTCATCCGTATCTAAGAATCCATCATCGGCCATCTGACGAGCTTTCTTTGCTGCCATTTCGCTTCTTTGATGCGGAAGCATGACGTTATTGTTCACCCATGGGGCTAAGAGAAAGCCTGAAACATACAAATATCCAACGAATAATCGATTGAGCATATCCCAAGGTTTTGATGCTGCTTCTTCGGTGGGAGTTTTTTTGCTTTGATAGAAGTATTTCAGTACGCTCTCAGCCTTTAAAGTGGCGTGCTTTCCCTCGAATTTTAGCGGCTTTTCATCCGGTAATTTTAGAAAGACTCCATTCCTTGTCTTTTTTAAAAGACCATCAGCCAAAAACTGCTTTTTGAGATCGGCAAACCAGTCATTCTTCCATCGGCTTGCACATACGCCATAATTCACCATGTCTGCTTCGGGTAGAATCCCCTGAAGATATTTCGACACATCCACTTCCCAATAGATGCCACTATAAGGTCTGCTTCCTTCGTAAATGATCGTCGGGGTTAAAGAATCATCTGTGGCTTTAAAAATGAAGTAACCATGACTGTCTTGAGTAATTTCTATTAGAACATCGCCCCTATCTGTCACCAGAAGAGCACTTCCAGTCCTTTTGGCTTGGAGAATAACATCTCCCACGCTTGTAGGGCGGATATTAGGCAAGAGAGCGCCTAGGCTAGTTGTCGCGCTCTCCAAAACATTAAAAGTGAGTTCACATATTTTACTCGACGCACCTACAACCCTGTCTTGAATGTATCGGCACGGCGTTGCAGCGATCTTACCTAGACTGACTAACATAATTTCACCCCCTGCTAATGACAAGCATCGAATGTAAATCGCTAGATTATATATGTCAATTTATAAACGGGTCATGCATGTCCTCTCACTCGGCTCAGTGGTGAACTGTGCCCTAGACGCGGTTCGTCAAGCGATGTTCAGGCAAATAGCTGCCCATCCCCACAATCCGCGCACCCATTTTCTTTCTCATCCAACCGCCCTTTTCAAAGGAAAATAAAATAGGAATTCTACCACAATTCAGAATAAAAAAGAAGGCAGTGCTCACAAACCACGGATGGTTGTTTTTAAGTCATTGTATTCTCATGAATTTCTTGACTTTAAATCGTCAGCATGTTATTTTTAAGTCAAATAAAATAGAGAGGGGGCAGATAAAAATGTTTGTTGGTCGCGAAGAAGAGCTGGAACAGCTAAAGGAATTCAAACGACGAAAAGTTGCCGGCATCATCGTGTGCTGTGGACGCCGTCGGATTGGCAAGAGCACTTTAATTGAGCATTTCGGCGAACGTACCCGCTTTCTTGAATTTTATGGATTAGCACCGAGGGAACAGCTCACTAACAGTGATCAACTTAATCACTTCGGCGAACTGATGGGGCTGAAGTTCAATATACCTGCAATGAAATTTGACAATTGGAATCAGGCTCTTACGGCACTGGCTGGATTGACATCAGAAGGACGTGTAATTATTTTTCTGGATGAGATCTCTTGGATGGCAGGCCGGGATCAAGATTTCGCAGCAAAACTAAAAGGCGTTTGGGATACAAAATTCAAGAAGAATAACGAACTGATTCTTGTACTTTGTGGGTCCGTCTCTTCTTGGATACAAGAGAACATCCTCAACGACAAAGGATTTATGGGCAGAGTCTCATTGACCATCAATCTGGAGGAAATGCCGCTTTCAGATGCCAATAAGTTTTGGGGAAATAGAACAATCTCATCTTACGAAAAATTCAAGCTATTGTGTGTCACAGGCGGGGTTCCCAGGTATCTGGAAGAAATTCAGCCGGAACAAACAGCTGAACAGAATATTAAGAGAATGTGTTTTAGTAAGGGTGGAATTTTAGTGGATGAATTTGACAAGATCTTTGGAGATATTTTTGGCCGTCGCGCAGACGATTATAAAAAGATCGTTCAAGTTCTATCGCATTGCAATCTCGATCAAACAGAAATCTGTAAAAGACTGGGTGTTGCCCAAACAGGTGGATTCAGCAAGATGCTTACTGTATTACAACAATCCGGTTTTCTTACTCGGGATTATGTCTGGAATGGGAACCTAAAAAGAGTCAAGCTTTACAAATATCGCCTCAGGGACAATTATCTCCGATTTTACCTCAACTATATCGAACCGAAGAAGCAGTTGATCGAGCAGGGAGTTTACAGCGATCTGCATTTAGAGGAGTTGCCTGAATGGCAGACCGTTATGGGATTGCAATTTGAAAACCTTGTCTTGAACAATTTGAGCGCCATCCAGCGCATCTTACAAATCTCACCCAGTTCCGTGCTAAGTATATCCCCTTATTTTCAATCTAACACCCTAAGAACGGAGGCATGCCAAATTGATCTTTTAATTCAAACGCGCCACACCATCTATGTTTGTGAAATCAAATTTCGCAAACAAATTCCATTGAGTGTGATTGATGAGGTTAAAGAGAAAATCCGTAAGATAAAAATTCCAAAAACAACTTCGGTGCGTCCCGTATTGATATACGAGGGCGAATTATCCGGTAACATCAAATCTGAAAACTTCTTTAGTCATCTCATTCCTTTCAAGGATTTGCTATGAGAGCTCGATGATGAACGTGCCCTAGACGCGGAAGTCGTCCCCGAGGTAGGTGCGGCGGGCTTCTTGGCTATTCAAGAGCTCCTGGACCGTTCCGGAAAGGATTACCTTCCCGTCGACGACGATGTAGCTGCGGTGGACGACGGAAAAAATCTCGCGCGCATTGTGATCGGTGATCAAGATGCTGATTTCTTTAGAAGCAAGATGTTGAATTAAAGATTTAACTTCAGAAATCGAGATTGGGTCGATGTTGGCAAACGGCTCATCCAGCAAAAGGAACGTCGGCTTAGTCACAAGGGCTCGCGTGATTTCCAAACGGCGTCTCTCCCCGCCTGAAAGGGCTTGCGCTGGCTTTTTGGCCAAGGATGTCAAGTGAAGCTCTTCTAGGAGCTCTGCCAAGCGGTGCTTGCGCTCTTTTGAGCTGAGCGGAAGCGTTTCCAAGATGCACGCGATATTCTCTTCGACAGTCAACTGCCGAAACACGGAGGGTTCTTGAGCTAAGTACCCCATCCCCATCCGTGCTCGCTGGTGGATCGGCTCGTAGGTAACGTCACTGCCCTGGAAAATCACCCGACCACTTTGCGGCTGGATCAAACCCACGGTCATGTAAAACGCCGTGGTCTTCCCAGCTCCATTAGGCCCTAAAAGGCCAACGATTTCCCCTTTGCCTACCTTAAAGGAGAGCCCATTGACAACAGGACGCCCTCCATACGATTTGACGAGATCTTTCACTTCTAGGCAGGGGTATTGCTCGGGGGGTGCCATTACTTATCCTTCGTTTTGCCAACTATTCTATCCAACGAGAACTGCTGGCGCAACTTTTCAATTTCTTGATCGACGAGATAGAAGCGTACATCGCCGCCTCCCTCCACCATTTCACGGCTCGACAAACGGTCTCGACGCACTTTCAAAACCTGGGCACTGACCTGCAGCTCATTTGCTTCGTCGAAGAAGAGCACGCGTCGCCCTTTTGTTCCCTTAAGCTCCATCAGTTGCGTCGCGGGGAAAAAATCAACTCGATCGGCTAAAACATACTGTTGCGCCTTTGTCCGATCCTTGCTGATGCCACCGTCTCGATTGACGATTTTGACATGTCCGTACAGGACGATCCGTTCGGGAGAAACCCCACTTTCGTCGTGCCTATAGTGGATCGACACCTGGTCGGCTAAAATGTCTCCACGCTCATCTGTGTAGAAAACTTGCTTGCCATCGAGGACTTTTCCCTCCCCATCTTTTGGACTATTTAACCTGACTTCCAAAGCCGAATGATCCAAGACACACGATCCGTAACTCTTCAGTGTTTTCATCCCGGGACCATCTTTCCCTTTGTAAATCAAAGTCGACTCCCCTTCAGCTTCTGCGCGGACCCATTGCTTAGGTTGTTGCCCATCCATAAAGAGGATGATGCGCTCTTTGCTCTTCAGCAACCCCATGTCGGGATCGTTCACCTCCACATTCCCCAGCAACGTCACAATGCCGCTCTTCTCTTCCCAAGAGGCGCGATCGGCGCAAATGCTCAACACACCCGGGGCCTTTTTCTCGTCCCCCTCCACCACCATCGTACCCCGCATATTTTCCATCTCCAATTGGCGGGCGGTTGTGTCGAGTGTCATCGTTTTTGCGTAAACGAGATCCCCTCGCTGATTCGTGACTTGACAAGTAGCCGCTCCTTCGCTTCCGGTCATGACCACTTGTCCTGGCAAAACGGAGGAGGCATCGGAAGCGTTTTCCTCCTCTTGGCGATAAAAAATAGCTCGGTTTCCCGAAGCGATAAAATCGTGGTTGTAGCTGATCGTGACCTCTTCCCGCGCTTCGATTTGCTGCACTTTTTCTTGTAAACTGGAATCTGTTTTTTGATCATCGCGCAGAAAAATAAGAGATAACTCTCGGCTCTTCATCGTGACTGGAATTTTTTCTCCGCCGGCGCCCGTGCAATATTCATGGAACACGACGTACTCCCGTTCGTTATTGCCCAAGCACGTGCCTACGCCTGCTATCAGATTGAGATGCGCCTGGTGGCAGAGGAGCTCACCCCCTCCGCACAAACGGAGCCACACATGTTCGTTCAAGTCGATCGTTTCAAATTCCCCATCTTTACCAGCTTTGGGTTTCATCACAACGCGATTTGCGGTCAACACACCGGCAGCATGATCGACGACAACTGATCCTTTCAATACGATCTGATGCCCGTCATATGCCGCGTGGTTTGAATTGATCACAACCACCTTTGCTAAAAGGGCAATTGGAATCAATGCTATCCCGCATACAAACCCAAAAAGCAAGCGCTTCATTTATTGCTCCCCGATTGATTGAGAGAGGCCTTAAAGCCATCTGCTTGAAACAACACTCCCCGCTCCCCAAAAGTGATGTCGACTTGATCGGCAACCCCAGAGAAAAGCGAGCGCTGCTTGTCTACGTTTTCATCCAATTGATGGCCTGACAATTCATAACGCCATAGCCGAGCATCTTTTGCAATGAAGTTTTGCAACTGGTAGTTGTAAACGGCAAGATCAGCTTCTAGGTACAACAGTCGCTGCCGCGGTTCCGCATGCAAAGCCGCCGCTACGGGGATCAATGACGACCCAAGCGGGTCGCGGATCGAAAAGGTGCTGCCATCGGCAAACCGATAAAATAAATCCTCTTGATACCAGCAACAAACTTGCTCTAAATGCTCCACGACGTGGTGATGGCTCCCTCTTGCCACCAATAAGATGCGTGCATCGCGACTTTTGAGTCGGAACTGCTCTGGCCACGCAGAGCGATTTAAATAAATGTCTTTCTGCAAATCGCGTCTGACATGGGTCGTCGTCTTTGCTATGGGTTCTTGGTTGAGCTGAGAGCTCTCCACCAACGTGCGGTAACCCTTGAGATCTTTACCGGTGACCCGGGCAAATCCCCGGTAGAGGGTCGCACAAGTGAAGAGGAGTCCCACCAATACCAGCGCCACAAAAGGAAGAAAACACAACATTCGGCGTTGGCGATTGATCTCATTCATAAAAATCTTATGCTTGCACTACCTCGTAGAGGCGTGTGAGAAGGTCGAGCAGCGCTGGCAACTCTTTAAAGTCGAGAACGGTTGCTGCATCGCTCATGGCACGTTGTGGATCCGGGTGTGTTTCCAGAAAGAGGCAATTTGCACCTGCCGCAACAGCCGCCCTAGCCAAGATTGGAATGAATTCTCGATTGCCTCCTGTAGCGTTTCCCGCCCCTCCTGGAAGTTGAACAGAGTGCGTTGCATCAAAACAGGTCGGCACCCCAAATGTTTGCATAATCGGAATCGACCGCATGTCAGCAACCAGGTTGTTGTAACCAAACGTCACGCCCCGATCGGTGAGGATGATCTTGTTATTGCCAGAAAGGCGGATCTTTTCCACGACGTTCTTCATATCCCAAGGGGCCATGAACTGCCCCTTCTTCACGTTCACCACCCGCTTTGTTTCAGCTACGGCGACGATCAGGTCGGTTTGGCGACACAAAAATGCGGGAATTTGCAAGATATCGCACACCTCTGCCACAGCAGCTGCATCTTGCGGTTGGTGCACGTCGGTCAACACAGGAAGATCAAATTCCCGTTTTACTTTTTCTAAAATGCGCAACCCCTCTTCAAGGCCGGGGCCACGAAACGACTGGATCGAGGTGCGGTTGGCTTTGTCGTAGCTACTTTTAAAAATGAAATTGATCGGCGTGTCTGCAAACATCTTTTTCAACATGTCTGCAGAGCGCATCGTATGCGCTTCGCTCTCGATGACACAGGGACCTGATATGATTGCTAATGGATGTCCTTCCCCAATCAAAAAATCGGCAACTTCCACACAATGCATAAAATCCCTCTTTTTGGTTAATTGTCGTAAGCTGGTCCTCTAGTTTAGAGCATTTTTGCTTTTTGTTCAAGGATATGCCGCCCTTTCAGGGCTCGTTACTAGGATGCGTGTAAACCCAGGCCTCCGTTCGCTAACGCTCACTCCGACCTGGGCTATACTAGACCGACCCTTCGGGCCTCACAACACGCTCAATTTGTTCTGGAACTGATTTTGTTGCTGAGGCCCAACGGGCCGGTATCTTATAGCCCAGGTCGGAGCGGAGCGGAGGCCTGGGTAAACACGTACCCTAGTAACGAGCCCTGAAAGGGCGCCATATCACTCTAGGATCTTCGAAATTGTAGATACAATATTTTATTGTCACTTTTGCAACTGCCTCTTAGGGCCCTTAGGGACAGGTCCACATTCCAGTCTTTTTTGACCTCAGGCACGGGATCGCAATCAGGGGTTAAGAGCGGGCTGAAGTTTTGCGAGCTTTATTTCTTCATAGCGTATTGCGGGGGCCACTAGGTAGCAGGTTATCAAGAAAACGGCAAAGAAATGGTTAATTAGGGCTGCAAGCCCAATCAAGAACATCACGAGAAAAATACTCCAAATTGACCAAGCATAACCCTTGGTCATTTTCCAACTCTCACTGAGTGATTCTCTAAGCTTCGTTTTTTTATCGACGAGAAGATAAGGAACCAAAAACCACCGCCACCCGAACAAAATACAAATAAATGCAAGGAATATGGGAGGGATAAACAGATAGTAAGGCAATGGGAGAGAACTCGTAGAAAATACAGCAAGCGCAGTCAAGGCCGGCGCAAAAAAGACCAATAATGATAGGACGATCAACACTCCTGCCATCAGATAAAATCCTGTTAGCTTCAACCATAACCAATTATTTCCAAGTTCATCGAAAATAGAGCTTAAATCGGGCGTTTTCCCTTGGGCAACTCGTAAATTCAAAACTGCAGCCCCTACGCAAGCCAACACATTTGTTACGTCTAGGAAGATAGAGAGTGTTTGCAATGTATTTGAATTGGGATGGTCTCCAGCCAAGAGATCAGTAAAAACTGCAAAGGCTTCCAAAGCAAAAATAAGCGCATAGAGCTTTAGATTTTTCCTGATAAGAGTTAGACTTTTACCAAATAAAGCAAAAGCGCCTGTTAATTTTTTTTGATTTTCCATATGCATCCTAAATCATCTATCTGTTATATAGAGATACTATTGTATTAAGAAATTACAAATATTGTCAACAGAATGATTATTTAAACAATTTATTGAATATTAAATAATTAAAGGAAGTAATTTTTGAAAGGGACAAGGAACCTTAGGGACACTAGGGACCTTAGCGACAGTAGGTTAATACCCATGTCGCTAAGGTCCTGCAGTCCCTTGAGCTATTCTAGGGACTCTGAGCCAACTGGCAGCACTTCGACGAACTCGAATGTGAGCGGCTCTTCGAGCTCGCGGTCGACGAACTTCTTGACGCGCTTGTGGCGCTCAAAGCCCGTTCCGCCAGGAATGATGTGCCCCATGATCACGTTCTCTTTAAAGCCGAGCAGATAATCTGTTTTACCGGCACAAGCAGCTTCGGTCAAGACACGGGTTGTATCTTGGAAAGACGCTGCTGAGATGAACGAGTCGGTGCCGAGCGAGGCTTTCGTGATCCCCAAGAGAATCGGGGTCGCTTGCGCTGCCTTGCCGCCCTCTTTGGTCACTTTCACATTCTCGAGGCCAAAGTCTTTCTTGTCGATCTCTTCGCCAAAGAGGAGGCTCGTATCGCCTGGATCGACGACGCGCACCTTCTTAAGCATCTGTCGGACGATAATCTCGATGTGCTTATCGTTAATGTCAACCCCCTGTAGGCGGTAGACCTCTTGCACCTGGTTCACGAGGTACTTCTGAAGTTCTCTTACACCGCACACTTCTAAGATTTCGTGTGGGATCACAACGCCGTCTGTGAGCTGCTGCCCCTTCACGACGTGGTCTCCACGTTGCACAACAAGGTGCTTTGTGTGAGGGATGAGATGTTCCTCTTCCATCCCAGAGATCTCATCGCGGACGACGACGATCCTCTTGTTCTTCTGAACGCCTCGGAAGTCGACAACGCCATCGATTTTCGCAATCTCGGCAGAATCTTTTGGCTTGCGCGCTTCGAATAATTCGGCAACGCGAGGCAGACCGCCGGTAATATCCTTTGTCTTCATCGCGGCAGCAGGGAGTCTTGCAAGCAGCGTACCTGCTGCTGAATAACTCTTCTCTGGTGCAGAGATGATCCCGCCTGCTGGGATCGGATAAGTTCCAACAAGAACTTTCCCTTCCTTATCGGCGTAAATGACGATCTGCGGATGGAGCTCGCCACGGTGTTGCTTCACAACGAGTTCAGACTTACCGCTCTGTTTGTTGATCGTTCTTTCAGTCGAAATCCCCTCGACGAGGTCTTCATAATGGACATAACCTGGGCGATCGCAAATGATGGGCACGTTGTACGGTTCCCACTCAGCAATCTTCTTGCCTGGCTTCACTTTAGAGCCATCAGCGACCAAAATCTTCGTTCCCAATTCAACTTTAAAACTTTGTTTCGGTTCGATCGATTTGGTACTCAGAAGCTTCTTGTATTCTTCAATGGGTCGCCCTTCATCGCGGACGATGTTCAAGGTTCCGTTCTTATTCAGAGCAATCCACTGCTTTTCATCATTTTGCACGGTGCGCAAATCGGAATAGACGAGGATCCCTTCATTTTCTGCAAGAATCTCAGGTGTCAGTGCCGCAGACGCGATACCACCCAAGTGGAACGTTCTCATCGTCAACTGCGTACCTGGTTCCCCGATCGACTGCGCAGCGATAATCCCCACAGCTTCTCCCATGCTGACGTGGCGGCCATTCGAGAGGTTGACACCGTAACATTTGGCGCAAACCCCGCGTCGCGTTTCACAGGTCAGTACTGAGCGGATGCGGACGTTTTCAATCCCGGAATCGTCGACCGCCTCAGCTTGCAGAATCGTCAAGGTGTCTCCCATCTTTGCAAGCAGCTTGGTGCTGTCGCCAGGAAGGTAGATATCATCACAAACGGTTCGTCCAAAAATTCTGTCCTTGAGAGGAAGGAGTTCCTCTTGCCCTTGACGAATTGCCGAGACCTCAATGCCGTTGAGTGTGCCACAATCTTCTTCGGTGATGATCACGTCTTGCGCAACGTCGACGAGACGGCGTGTCAAATAGCCAGAGTCGGCCGTTTTTAACGCTGTATCGGAAAGACCCTTACGCGCACCGTGGGAGGAGATCGAGTATTCAAGAACGGTCAATCCTTCGCGGAAATTCGACGTAATTGGAGATTCAATAATCGCACCAGATGGTTTTGCCATCAAACCTCTCAACGCTCCAAGCTGCTTAATCTGCGATTTGTTACCCCGTGCACCGGAGTCCATCATCACATAAAGTGGATTGCGCTTTCCTTCAATCGTTTCACTGATGAGCTTGAAGAGATCTTCAGAAAGGACGTCAGACGCTTCTGTCCAGATGCTAATCGTCTTAGAGATCCGCTCCCCTTCTGTGATGATCCCGTCGTCGTATTGTTTTTTCACAATGGCGACGCGCTCATGCGATTCTTTTAAGATCTTCTCTTTGTTTTGCGGGATCTTGACGTCGCAAACGCCCATCGACAAGGCTGCCTTGGTGGCTTCGGTAAAGCCTAACCCTTTCAGGTTATCTAAGAAGCGGACCGTTGCTTCGAGGCCTACTTTTTTGTAGCATTGCATGATGAGTTCGCCCATTTTTTTCTTTGGCAAACTGTAATTTTGAAACCCGAGCTCTTTTGGAACGATCGTGTTGAAGAGGACGCGTCCTGGCGTCGTCTCAATGATACTTCCATCGTCGGTGCGCAACTTGATCAGCTCATGGATGCGCATCCCGCGGTTATAGTACCGCGCGGCCTGTGGTTTTGCACTCTTCTCTTTCTCAAACCAGTTGTAGCTGTCAGAACAGTAGAGCGCTTCGAGCACCTCCTGCGAGTTGCGGAAGACGCGCGTCTTTTTGCCATGCTGTTCGGGGAAATAGAGCGGGTCGCACATGATGTAGTAAAGACCCAACGTCATATCTTGCGAAGGCACAGCCACTGGCTTTCCAGAAGAAGGCAAGAAAATGTTGTCTGGCGCCATCATGAGCAGCTTTGCTTCCAACTGCGCTTCGACGGAAAGTGGCACATAGACGGCCATCTGGTCACCGTCGAAGTCGGCGTTAAACGCAGCGCACACAAGCGGGTGGACGCGGATAGCCTTTCCTTCGATGAGCACTGGTTCAAACGCTTGGATCCCCAAACGGTGAAGCGTCGGCGCACGGTTGAGGAGAACAGGGTGTCCCTTAATGATCTCATCGAGAACATCCCACACCTCTGTGGCATGTCTCTGGATCATCTTCTTCGCAGAACGGATCGTGTATACATACCCAAGATCTTTCAAACGCTTAACGATAAATGGTTCAAAAAGTTCCAGAGCCATGAGCTTTGGAAGACCGCACTGGTTAAACTTCAATTCTGGTCCGACGATGATCACAGAACGGCCCGAGTAGTCGACCCGTTTACCGAGCAAGTTTTGGCGGAAGCGCCCTTGCTTACCCTTAAGCATCTCTGAGAGAGATTTCAAGGGGCGGTTTCCAGCTCCCATCACGGCATGTCCATGACGACCGTTGTCAAACAAGGCGTCGACAGCCTCTTGCAACATCCTCTTTTCGTTTCGGATGATCACTTCAGGCGTTTTGAGCTTCAAGATTGCTTTCAAACGGTTGTTACGGTTGATGACGCGGCGATACAGGTCGTTCAAATCGGACGTGGCAAAGCGGCCCCCATCCAACGGCACGAGCGGACGCAAATCGGGTGGAATGACGGGAACACACGACATCACCATCCAGTTTGGCTTATTATCAGAGGACAAAAAGCTTTCAACGATTTTCAAGCGCTTTGCAAGCTTCATACGCGCTTGCATCGACTTGGTTTTGCGGAGCTTCTCTTTCAATTCGACTAAAAGCGTCTGGAGGTCTTCAGAAGCCAATAGGTCTTGGATCGCCTCACCGCCCATCTCTGCAACGAATGCGTCGCGGCCCCACTTCTCTTGCGCTTCTCGGTATTCGGTGTCGTTGAGGAGCTGTTTTTTCTCGAGATCGGTCGTCCCTGGATTGGTAACGACGTACTCTTCGTAGTAGATGACCCGTTCGAGGTCTGCGGAGGACATACCCAAGACATTCCCGATGCGGGATGGCATAGTCTTGAAAAACCAGATGTGGACGACAGGCACAGCCAAGTCGATATGAGCCATTCTCTCGCGGCGCACTTTCGACAGAGTGACTTCGACGCCGCAGCGATCGCACACAATCCCTTTGTGTTTGATCTTCTTGTATTTGCCGCATGCGCATTCCCAATCGCGAGTAGGTCCAAAGATTTTCTCGCAGAACAAGCCCCCTTTTTCAGGCTTAAACGTTCTGTAGTTGATCGTCTCTGGCTTTTTAATCTCGCCGCGGGACCATTGATTGCGAATGACACTGTCAGACGCAATTCTAATGGTCAACTTATCAAATTGAGAGTCTTGATTCTGGTATTCTGACATGCCTCTCCTATACTCTTAAACTTTTTCAGTTCTTAAATCTAAACACAGCCCTTGCATCTCTTTGATGAGGACGTTAAACGACTCTGGCGTTCCCGATCTGAGCAAGTTATCGCCCTTCACGATCGACTCGTAGATGCGCGTGCGGCCGGCAACGTCGTCAGACTTGACCGTGAGCAACTCTTGCAAGAGGTGCGCTGCACCATATGCTTCTGCAGCCCACACTTCCATCTCCCCAAAACGTTGTCCCCCCATCTGCGCTTTACCACCCAATGGCTGTTGAGTGACGAGTGAGTAAGGACCGATCGCACGTGCGTGGATCTTGTCGGCAACGAGATGGCTCAGCTTGAGCAGGTAGATGTACCCAACGACAACGGGGTTGTCGAAGCGCTCGCCTGAACACCCATCAAATAGGAAGAACTTACCATCTTCTGGTAGCCCTTGCTCTTTCATCATTTTCCAAATCTGCTTTTCTGGGATCCCTTCGAATACAGGGCTCTTAATGAACACACCCGCTTTCTTTGCAGCAAAGCCAAGGTGGGTTTCAAAGAGCTGTCCCATGTTCATCCTCGAAGGCACACCAAGAGGATTCAAAATCACTTCGATCGTTTGTCCGTCTTCTAGGTAAGGCATATCGGCTTCAGGAACGATCTTCGAGACCACCCCTTTATTTCCGTGGCGCCCCGCCATCTTATCCCCAACTTGCAGTTTGCGCTTCGAAGCGACGTACACTTTTACTTGGCGAATGATGCCAGCATCGAGTTCGGTATCCCCTTTGCGCATAAACTCAAGCTCTGCCTTGTACTGACTATCGAGCGTGAGCAGCGCCATTTCGGCATCGTGCAACACTTGCTTGAGGGTCTTGTAGAGCGGCAGTGCGGGCATCAGAAGATCTTCGGCATTTTCCTTTTCGAGGAGCTGAATCAATTCTTCTGTGAGCACTTCCCCTTCTTCCAAGATGATCTCGGCTGTCTTGCGGTGGACAATCGTCGCAGGAACAGTTTCATTGAGCAACAGGGCACCTAGTTTTTCGTGGCGCTGTGTTTTCAATTCGTTCTGCTTGAATTTGTACTCTTTTTGGATGTCTTTGATGCGCGACGCTTCTTCTACGAGCTCATCGTCTGTCTTCGACAGGCGGTCGCGGCGGCTAAACACCTTCACATCCATGACGATCCCTTCAGTTCCTGGAGGTACTGTCAATGAGGCATCGCGCACGTCGGCAGCTTTTTCGCCGAAGATTGCACGTAAAAGGCGCTCTTCTGGTGCCAATTCGGTTTCCGACTTTGGCGTGATCTTACCGACGAGAATGTCGCCGGCTTTCACTTCGGCGCCGATCCGGATAATCCCATCATCGCCTAAGTTGATCAAGGCCTCTTCTGGCACATTGGGAATATCGCGCGTGATTTCTTCCTTCCCAAGCTTGGTATCGCGCGCTGTGAGCTCAAACTCTTCGATGTAGAGAGAGGTAAAGGCATCTTCGCGAAGCAGCTTTTGGGAGATGATGATGGCGTCTTCGAAATTGTACCCAAACCAAGGCATGAACGCGACGAGCACGTTTCTACCCAGTGCAATTTCACCATTCTGAATTGCAGGACCGTCGGCAATGACGTCGCCTGCTTTCACCTTATCGCCCACTTGGCAAAGCGGTGTTTGGTTAATGCAGGTACCTGCATTCGAACGCAAAAACTTTTTCAGATGATACGTTTTCTTTTCGGTGCGATTCCCCTTAGGAACAATCACGATCTTAAAGCCATCGACGTAATCGACAACTCCATCTTCCTCGGCAATCACAACTGAGCCCGAATCGCGCGCAGCTCTTGCTTCCAAACCGGTTCCAACGAGCGGAGCGTCCGGTTTCAAAAGCGGAACCCCTTGGCGCTGCATGTTCGATCCCATCAAGGCACGGTTCGCGTCGTCGTGTTCGAGGAACGGAATCAAACCTGTAACAATCGACACGAGCTGCTTGGGCGAAACGTCCATGTGAGTGACACGGCTCGTCTCAACTTCAAACGGCTCGCCGCGGTAGCGGCCCCAACACAGTTTTTCAGAAAACATGCTGTACTTATCGAGTGCAGCAGATGCCTGCGCAATCACGCACTTCTCTTCCTGGTCAGCCGTCATGTATTCGATCTCGTCTGTCACGACATGGTCGCGAACGATCCGATAAGGCGTTTCGATGAAGCCAAATTCGTTGATCTTTGCAAATGAAGAGAGCGAGGTGATCAGACCAATGTTCGGTCCTTCCGGCGTTTCGATCGGGCAGACGCGTCCATAGTGACTGGAGTGCACGTCGCGCACCTCAAATCCGGCACGGTCTCTGTTTAGACCGCCAGGCCCAAGAGAGGAAAGGCGACGCTTATGGGTCAATTCGGCAATCGGATTGGTTTGATCCATGAATTGGGAGAGCTGAGATCTACCAAAGAAATCTTTCAGGACGCCCGACAACCCTTTTGCTGAGACGATCTTTCCTGGAGTGAGCGTGTCAGAAGTGAAGTCAAAAAGGTTCATGCGCTCGCGGATGATTTTCTCCATGCGAGCCAAACCGATGCGGCACTGGTTTTGGATCAACTCACCCACAGAGCGAACGCGGCGGTTGCCGAGATGGTCGATATCGTCGATGAAAACATCATCATCGCCGGCCTTTAAACGCACCAGGTACTTAATCGCACCGATCACATCTTCTTTCGTCAAAGTCACGACTGAAAGAGTCTCGTCGTTGACGGGGAAGCCGAGTTTGTTGTTGAGTTTGTAACGTCCGACGCGGCCTAAGTTATAACGCTTCGGATCGAAGAAAAGGCGCATGATCGCAGAGCGGGCGTTCGAAAGAGTCGCCGGTTCGCCTGGACGAATCTTGCGGTAAAACTCTTTCAAGGCCGACTCGTACGAATCGGTTGAGTCTTTTGCAAGCATCTTGATAATCGAGCTGTTTTCATCGGCATCTTCGGCAATTTTGATCGCATCGATACCCGCGTCCACCATCCGCTTCAACATCGCTGTAGCAAGTTTTTCACCGGCTTTTCCAAAGACCGTGCCCGTGCTAGATTCGACGACGTCTTGCGCCAAGATCTTCCCGGTTAAGTTCGCAATGTCTTTGTCATTTTTGAGGCGGATTTTCTTGGTCGAGAAGAACTCTTCGATGATATCGGCATTTGAGGAGTAGCCCAAAGCGCGGATAAACGTCGTAGCTAAAATTTTGCGGCGCCGCTTTTTGCGGTCGATGTAGATATGGATGAGATCGTTGGTATCAAAAGCGCCTTCGAGCCAGCTGCCACGGTACGGAATCACGCGGAAAGAGTAGATAACGGTTCCACGAGAATGGCGCTCTTGTTCAAAGCAAATCCCTGGGGAGCGGTGCAATTGGGAAACAACGACGCGTTCCGCTCCGTTGATGATAAATGTCCCCTTCTCCGTCATGACGGGGATCGTGCCCATGTACACTTCTTCTTCTTTAATCCCCGTTTCGTCTGTGAGCCTAAATTTCACTTTTAGCGTTACATTGTAGGAAATCCCACGGCGGATGCACTCCTCTGGCGGATGCTTGGGAACTCCCAGCGTGTAGGAGAGAAACTCCAGGATCGTCTTTTCGTCGTAGGACTTAATAGGGAACATCTCATTGAAGACTTCTTGCAAACCGACATTTTCCCTCTCTTCGGGATACTTGTTGAGTTGCAGAAATTGGTTGTACGATTTGAGCTGAATCTCGATTAGATTCGGCAAATCGACAATCTCTTTCTTTTCATTGAAGCTGAGACGTTGTGGCGGTCTTTTCAACATCGCGAGAAACTCCCTGGTAAAACTTGAAGTAAGACTAATATACTTTTCGGATACCGCTTTTGGCTGCCAAAATCTCGATACCCACATACGACAATACCCGAGCGCGCACACATGTTATCCATGCATGCACCACTCAGGTTGAGGTCAAATTCTCTTGTTAAAACTAGAGACCTTTCAGGGCAACTTTCGCACCCGCTGCTTCTAGTTTCTTTTTAAAGTCTTCTGCTTCAGCTTTTGGACATGTCTCTTTTAGCACCTTTGGAGCGCCATCGACGAGGTCTTTCGCTTCTTTCAAGCCAAGGCCTGTGATTTCGCGAACGACTTTAATGATCCCAATCTTCTTGTCAGCAGCGGCTTCAGTCAGAGTGATTTGGAAATCAGTTGACTCAGAAGCTGCAGCGGCAGCAGGAGCAGCAGCGCCTCCACCAGCTGGTGCAGCAGCAACAGCAGCAGCGGCTTTTACGCCCCACTTTTCTTCCAGTGCAGTTTTCAGCTCTGACATTTCTAAAACGCTCAACTTGCTGAGCTCTTCGACTAGATCTTCAGTTTTTTTACTCACGGTAATACCTCTTTAACTTTTGTTGATTTTTTAATTCAGCTCGCTCTTACTTTTGTTATCCAAACAGTATACCACACTTGAGAGAAGTGCGTCAATCACTCCGAGCGTATGCGCCATCGGAGCTTCCAAGATGCTGAGAAACTGTGCTCTCATCTCATCTTTGCCTGGTAGTTTAGATAGTTTTTCGACATCTTTACCCGTATACAGTACGCCTTCAAAGCGGCCAGCGAGGACATCGATCGCATTCGCTGTGTCCTCTTTGTATTTGTAAACGAGTTTTGTGATTTCGATGGGATCTTTGTTGGCATACACAAGACCAATATGGCCAGGCAATGCTTCGACATCGAGAGTCACTCCTGCAGCATCAGCCGCTCTTACTAACACGCGCTTGCGCATCACTTCGACCGCGCCCCCGAATTTGCCGACTTCTCGTCTAAATTCATTGGCTTTGTTCGTTTGCAGCGCCGTGTAGCGAATGACAACAAAAGACTTAAATCTTTCGATTTGCCCTTTGATCTCGTTCAGCAATAATTCCTTTTCCTGTCTCATCGTTTACTCCTTCACTGTATCAAAGTTTCGCAAGTCAATTTTGAGACCAGGACCCATCGTCGACGACAAATGCATCGATTTCATGTAATGTCCTTTGGCTGAAGCAGGCTTCGCTTTTAACACAGCATTCAAGAAAGATGTGATATTATCGACCAGCTTTTCAGCTACAAATGAGAGTTTGCCAACAGCGACGTTGATCATGCCCTGTTTGTCGAGCTTAAACTCAATTTTCCCCGCTTTCACCTCTTGGATGGCTTTAGCGACGTCATTGGTGATTGTTCCCGCTTTAGGCGTTGGCATCAAACCGCGCGGACCCAAAACCTTACCCAGCTTCCCCACATCTCGCATCATGTCAGGGGTTGCAATCAGGGCATCGAAATCGGTCCAGCCTCCAGCAATCTTTTCACATAGTTCGTCATTACCCGCGTAGTTCGCACCAGCTGCTAAGGCTTCCTTAACTTTGTCTCCTCTTGCAAGGGCGACAATTCTGACCGTTTTACCAGTACCATTCGGTAAGGATACAGTGCCACGGACATGCTGATCAGATCTACGTGGATCGACGCCAATTTTCAAGGAAATGTCAACCGACTGGTCAAATTTGACGCCGGTGCAGTTCCTCAGAATATCGACAGCCTCTTTGAGCGAGTACAGCTTAAGCGGTACAAGTCCTTTGGCTATCTCCCGAGTTCTTTTACTTGGACGACCCATATTTATTTTCCTATTGTTATTTCCTCTTGCCTTTACGAAAGGCAAAAGATCTATTCATAGACAGATATCTGTCTTTGTTATCGCACACTACTCTTCGATCAGTTCGATCCCCATCGAACGAGCAGTACCCAATACAACATTTGTCGCAGCTTCCAAATCGTTGGCGTTCATATCTTCGATTTTGTCTTGAGCGATTTTTCTCGCTTGACTGCGCTTAATTTTTGCCACCTTGTCTCGGTTCGGCACAGCAGATCCCTTTTCAATCCCCAATGCTTTTTTCAACATCCCGGAGACAGGAGGCTTTTTGCAGAAGAATGTAAAGCTCTTGTCCTGATACACCGTGATCACAACGGGAAGGATATCGCCCCCCTGACCTTGCGTCTTCGCATTGAATTCTTTACAGAACGCCATGATATTTACGCCGGCAGAACCGAGCGCTGGACCGATTGGCGGCGCTGGATTAGCTTTCCCAGCTGGGATTTGCAACTTGATAATTTTTGTAATTTTTTTTGCCATTATAAATACTCTCGTTTAACGTTCTTTAATTTTTATGAGGAAGTTAAGATCCTTCTGCGTTCTCTGAGATCTCCTCTACCTGTGAGAATTCCAAGTCATCGACACGTGTATCGCGTCCAAAAATCGACACGAGCAAGCTCAATCTTCCCTTTTCGTGGAACACGTTTGTCACAGTGCCCGTGAAGTTCACAAAGACACCATCGATGATCTTCACGTTGTCGCCCACATTGAACTTGTGCTTCTGCGTGACGGTCTGCCTCTTATTTTCGAGATCTTTCAGAAGCGCTTCCACTTCACCGTCCGTAAGAGCTGTTGCTTTCTCCCCACCCAGAAATTCGATCACCCCTTGCGTGTTATGCACGTACTGCCAAGAGTCGTCGGTCATCTCCATTTGCACGAGGAGATATCCTGGCCACAGCCTCTTTTCCACGACCTTCTGCTGTCCTCCCTTCACTTCGGAGACATTTTCAATCGGAAGGAGGACTTGGTGAACTAATTCACCGCCTGCTTTCAAGGAGCGCTGCTCTTCCAGTGTTTTTTTTACCTTTTTTTCTTGGGAAGAAAAAACGTGGAGCACATACCACTTTAACATGTATTTTACCTTCTTTTCGTTCTTTTTAGGCTGCTATCCAACGCATGATTGCTTCCAAAGTGCCTAAGGACAGGCGAATCAACACATCGACAAAATAAATCCCTAGTCCTAAACAAAGTGCGGCACCCACGACAATCTTTGTGTACAGCTTTAACTCTTCTGGACTCGTCCAGGAAATTTTAGAAAACTCACTCGTAATATCGCCTAGAGTTTCTACCCACGTGGTTGCCTTCTCTTGCGCATCGTTCGTCGTTGTTGGTGTTGGCTTTGTCAGCTGTTGGGTCTTCTTTAGTTCCATTGCTTTCACTTCCATTCCCACGGTTTACCTCTCTTATGCAACAACTCTAACTCTTAAACTCTCTTCTCGGTCTCCTCGAGTGCGGAGGGATTCGAACCCCCGACCGGCGGCTTTGGAGACCGCTGCTCTACCAGCTGAGCTACACACCCACGCAAATTATCCATTAAAATAAACAGGCTTTCCCCTTACAGGGAAAGCCTGATATTTGTATCGCTCAATTACTTGATGATTTCAGAGACCGTTCCAGCGCCGATCGTACGGCCACCTTCACGAATCGCAAAACGCATCCCTTTTTCCATCGCAACAGGAGAGATCAACTTCACAGTGATCTCTACGTTGTCGCCAGGCATCACCATCTCGACGTTTGCTGGAAGCTCAACAGTCCCCGTTACGTCAGTCGTTCTGAAGTAAAGCTGTGGACGGTAGCCTGTAAAGAATGGCTTGTGACGGCCACCTTCTTCTTTCGTCAAGACGTAAACAGGCCCTTTGAACTCCGTGTGAGGCGTGCAAGTGCCTGGTGCAGCCAGAACCATCCCACGCTCAATATCAGTCTTTTCCAAGCCGCGGAGCAGAATACCAACGTTTTCACCCGCTCTTGCTTCGTCGAGAAGCTTGTTGAACATCTCAAGACCAGTTGCAACTGTTTCACGTGTTGGTCCGAGTCCAACGAGTTGCAGCTTGTCGTTCATTTTCACAATGCCGCGCTCGACACGTCCTGTCGCTACCGTTCCACGACCAGAGATCGAGAAAACGTCTTCAACAGGCATGAGGAATGGTTTGTCGATTTCACGTGCTGGTGTTGGGATCTTTTCATCAACAGTGTTCATCAACGTCTTAATGCTTTCAACGTACTTTGGATCCCCTTCGAGAGCCTTCAGCGCAGAACCGCGAATGATTGGCGAATTGTGGTACCCTTTCGATTCGAGCAGTTCGTGCAATTCCATTTCAACGAGGTCGAGAAGTTCTTGGTCGCCTTCGCCAAGCATGTCGACTTTGTTGAGGAATACGACGATCGCTGGCACTTGCATCTGACGAGCAAGCAAAATGTGCTCGCGCGTTTGAGGCATCGCACCGTCTGTCGCAGCAACAACGAGAATCGCGCCATCCATTTGTGCAGCACCCGTGATCATGTTCTTCACGTAGTCCGCGTGGCCTGGGCAGTCCACGTGTGCATAGTGGCGTGCAGCTGTTTCGTATTCGACGTGTGTTGAGTTAATCGTAATCCCACGCGCTTTTTCTTCTGGTGTGTTATCAATCGAAGCATAGTCGCGGAATTTAGCTCCCCCAGCTTGTGAGAGAACTTTCGTAATCGCTGCTGTCAGCGTCGTTTTGCCGTGGTCAACGTGGCCGATCGTACCGATGTTTACGTGTGGCTTTTTCCGTTGAAAAGTTTCTTTTGCCATGTTACCTCCTAACGTGTAACGCCTAAAAAGTTTATAAAAATTTACTCTCTGCCCAGAATAGGAATCGGACCTACGACCTTTTGCTTACCATGCAAATGCTCTACCACTGAGCTATCTGGGCGCCCGTTCACTTCTTCCCCCCTGCACTCGCAATGAGCGACAGGTGAAAGCAGGTTAGTGTAAACGGTCGTTAAAATAAAATCAACATCCAGATGACTGAAAAATGCTTTTTTCCCTATTTTACGAGACTAGGCAGTCAAAAATAAAAATTAATTTACCTTTGACGAAACGTGATCCTAGCCTTTGTCAAGTCATAGGGCGACATCTCTACGGTGACTGAGTCTCCGACGAGAACCCGGATATTCCGCATTCTCATCTTTCCACAAAGGTGCGCCATCACGACCATTCCGTTCTGCAAACGCACGCGGAAATGCATGTTCGGCAACAACTCCTCTACGACCCCTTCAAACTTTAACGTATCTTCTTTTGTCATTAGCAATTCACTATCACCGGTTTGAAACCAAATAGGTAATAAGGTACTCTTTTTAGGATTATTGTCAAGAAAAAAGAAAAGACTAGTCCTTTTTGAGGAGGACGTGGGACTCGGCGGCGAAGTTGAAATAGAAAACGATGGCGGGTGAAAGGAGCGCTGTGAAGGGGATCATGATGAAAAACCACTGGAGCACATGTTGAAGCGCATGTTCGCACACATAACATACCTGTTCCGTCATGATGGCAGCAAGTGCCATGACGGCAGCAAAAAAGGTGAGTGGAAAAATGGCAATCAGGGCCAGCACCACATTGCAGAAGGGATCTTTTTTAACGCGTCGCAACACCGTATCGGTCACCATCGAACGGTTTGGCCCATTTAATGCGATCACTGGAGCAATAAGAAAAAGTGTCGACAAGCTGAGAAAACACAACACAAGAGAGCCGACATTAAGCAAAAAGGGAGCAAATGAGAGAAGGACACTCAGCACTTCGCCAATAAAAGGGATCGCTCCAAGCATGACAAAGATGCCCAACAAGACCCACAGAACCAAATAACTGAGAATAAATGGAATCGAAAAGTAGGAGGCGCCGATAATGACATCCCACGATTTATTCATGATATCGCCATAAGCAACCGGCTTATTTTTGATTTCGTCATGGTACACGCGAATGAGAAAAATCCCCATCGACATCAAAACGCCCGTGCACAAAAAGAAAGGGAGAAACGTCAAACTCATCACCACCCATTCGGTGGCGTTGATCGCAAGGCCTCTGCAAAACACGACTAAAAGACCGCACATAGCCAGCACTAGAGAAACGACGCCGAGTTTTTTCGGGTTGAACGCCTTTGCGCTTGCACGATTGAAAATCAAACGCAGATCATTGAAATTCATTTTTGCACTTCCCGTTCTTTAAAGATGTATTTAGGTCTTACAATTGGCGTTCCCTTCCCGCCGCGCGCTTCACATCTCTCGTACACAATTTGTATCGAGATGCCGACGCAGCGCGAAAGACCAAATAACACTGTAAAGTATTCGGGATAATTAAATCCAGCAGCAGCGAGCATTGTCCCTGAAATGGCATCGACATTGGGGTATGGATCGGTTATTTTGGGATTTTCGCCAAGCACTTTTGGACCCACTTGTCGAAGCAACTTTGCCATCTTAACGAGAGAATGGTCTGAATACCGTTTTTCAGCGGCGGCATACAGAACGGTCGCACGAGGGTCTTCGACGCGCAATACCGCGTGGCCAAAACCAAATACGAGCTGATTGTCCGCTAAGATCTTGCGCAAATACGCCTCTAGCTTCTCAGCAGACGCGTCTTGGCCAATTTCTTTGATGATCTTTTGCAAAAATTCTAAGCTGTCCTGATTGGCCCTACCGTGACGTGGGCCCGCCAACGCACACATCGAGGCACAAATCGACCCGTACATATCTTCCAAACCGGAAGCAACGGCTTTTCCCACAAACGTCGATAAATTGCCACCGCCATGGTCGTAGTGAAGAATGTTAAAAAGCTTGAAAGCATCGTTCAACGCCGCCTGATCCACTTTTGGCACGTTGACCATATGGGTAAAATTTTCGACATAACCAAGCTCTGGTTGAGAAGGTCTAAAGCTGCCCCACCCAGCATGATGATTGATGACGGCCGCCGCCACAATGGGCACCTTTGCAATTAAATTTAAACAATCTTCCCGATATCCATAAACGCCCTCTAGCATAGCTGTCATCAACAGCGCTGCAGAAAAGAGTTTCATCGGATGTCCTTCGCGCGGCATCTGTTGAATCTGCTTAATCAATTTATCGCTGCACGTCGCCCGTTTGCGCAGCTCCTTTGTAAATTGAGCCACTTCCTCGGCTGTTCCATCCTTTCCATAATAGAGTAAATAAATGACCCGCTCTGGCTGCCAGGTGACCAAATGATCGACGGACTGCCCCACGTAAAAAAGCCCCTCTGTCGGTTTCACAGTGGAAGTTGGGCAATAGCCCACGGGGACTCCTCTCAATCCCGTCTCGAGATTTTCAGAGGTGATGCTAAATAAGATATCGACATTTTCATTCGCCATATGACCTCAAAGCAAGTTTGCAATAAATGCGCGTTCTTCTAACAGTTCAACTTCCGATTCTTTCATTTTGGTGAGAATAAAATCGGAACAGACTAAATCCTTAACCACCTCGTACTCTCCATTTCCATTCGAGCGGCATGGCATCGAATAGACCAGATTTGGATCGAGCCGATACGGGTTTTCCCCGGTGTGCACAGCGGCGGAAAACCATTGCCCTTTTGGCGTGGAATTTTCCATATCGCGCACTGCATCTAAAATTGCATTCGCCGCTGACGCAGCAGACGATTTACCCCGCGCGGCGATCACGGCTGCTCCCCGCTTTTGGACACTCGGGATCATCACCGTTTCAAACCACTTAGCATCTGGTATCACTTCCCGAATAGGCTTTCCTTTGATCAACGCTTGAGAAGCATCTGGAACCTGTGTCGACGAATGATTTCCCCAGATAGTCACCCTCTCCACAGCAGCACAGTTGACATGCGCTTTCTCTGCAATCAACGCAACCGCGCGATTTTGGTCAAGACGGGTCATCGCTCGGAAATTGCGGCGTGGAATTTTGGGAGCATGGGTCATCGCAATCAGGCAATTGGTATTGCACGGATTGCCAACGACCAGCACTTGCACATTGCGATCGGCAACTGCATTTAACGCTTTACCTTGCCCAACAAAGATGTGCCCATTGTCTTTTAACAGATCAGAACGCTCCATGCCGGGTCCTCGAGGCTTTGCGCCGACCAAGAGGGCATAGTGAACGCCTTGAAATAGAGCCATCGGATCACTGCCGATGTGAATCTCCAGGAGCAATGGAAATGCGCAATCTTGCAATTCCATCTTCACCCCTTCCAGAGCCTTTAACGCTTCCTCTACTTCCAAGATGTGCAAGGCGACAGGCTGATCGCGCCCAAACAGCTCCCCTGCTCCAATCCGAAATAACAAGTTATAAGCGATCTGACCAGCCCCGCCGGTCACAGCAATGCGCTTGAGTGGTTTCATAGCGTTCTCCCTCTTCGGCATTGTAGTAATGAGGTCAATTTCACGCTAGGGTTAAGAAGGGACCTTAGATCCCTGTCGCTTGCTTGATATGAGCTTGGTCGGTAAGATAGCTCTATGTCACAAAAAAGTGCGTTTGCTCTAGTCATTGACCACAAGAACCAGATCCTCCTGACCTGCCGCAAGGATGTGCCTGTGTGGGTGCTGCCTGGCGGGGGAGTGGAGCCGCACGAAGATCCAAAGGCGGCAGCGATACGGGAAGTGCTCGAAGAAACGGGAATCACCGTGGAAGTGACTCGACTGGCAGCTCACTACCACCCGGTGAACCGGCTGGCTAAAGACACCTACCTTTTCCTTTGTAGACCGGTTTCTGGAACGTTGGGACTTAGTTACGAAACGGCGGACGTGGGCTATTTCCCTTTAGATGCACTCCCAGCTTCCTTGTTTCTGATCCATCGGGGCTGGATTGCAGAGTGTCTTGCAGCACATGGAAAAGTGATCGACCGGTCTCTTACAGAGGTGTCGTACGGAGCATTTCTCTGCCACATCTGCAGACACCCGCTCATCGTTCTGAAATTCTTGTGGACTCGACTGTTTTATCGATGAAAAGCTATCGTGGAACAGTGTGTTTTGCAACACACTGTTCCACCCAGCCAGAAACGGCAAGATTACTTGTGATAAGTTAATTTAGGTGATAGAAAAAAATTAATGCGCATGTTATGGTACATTCTTTGTATTACGATTCGCCGTTTCTCTCAAAACTTGATGTGAAAGAAGAAAATATTTAAGCGCTGCCACACAAATAATGCAAGAAAAAAAATCACCCCGTTTTTATCTCTGGAGCATCGGTCTATTCTTACTCCTCTGCTTGGGTCTATATGAAGCCGGAGCGCACAAGAGGCAGAGCGACTTTGATTTATTGATGGCGGAATACACGCACTTGCAGTATGAAAAGGAAAATGTCCTCGCGCTTCAAGCAGACCTCAAGCTCCAGATCGCCAGCCACAGCGATCGCGATTCGATCGAGCTCCTCTTGATCAAGAAGTTGGGCTTGGTTCCTGAAGGGCAAAAGAAGGTGGTTTTTGAAGAAAAATTGGTATGGAATTAATCCCGCTTCTTGTCATTCTAATCGTCTTGCTCTTCTCATCTGCGTACTTCTCTGCTTCTGAAACGGCTCTTTTTTCTCTCCCTTCCACAAAGCTCAAAACCTATCAAGCGAGTAAAGACCGGACAAAAAACCTAATCGCCAGCCTCCTCTCTCGTCCCCAAGAGTTGCTCGTTACCGTCTTCATGCTCAATACGCTCGTCAACATTCTGCTCCAGAACGTGATCTCCGCCATGTTTGGCGAATCGGCAAGCTGGATTTTAAAAGTGGGCGTTCCTCTCGTTTTAATGCTCTTTTTAGGGGAAATCATCCCCAAATACATCGGGATCCGGATCAATAACACTTTGTCTACTCTCGTTGCGCCATCGATCGATTTTTTTCATCGGATCCTCAAACCCATCAGACGATTTGTCGTTGCCGCAACAGCCCCCGTTTCCCGGTTGATGTTTTTCTATCTCAAGCCAGAACAGGAAATTACAAAACATGAACTCAAACACGTGCTTCACACCTCTCAAAAACATGGGGTGTTGCAGCAAGATGAGGCCGAGCTGATCTGGGGCTACATCAACTTGCAAGACGCGACAGTGAAAGAGCACATGCGTCCAAGAGAAGATATCCTCTTTTACAATAGCGAAGAACCCCTATCAAAGCTGATCCACCTCTTTACCGATCTGCAATGCGCGCGGATCCCCGTTTACGAAGAAACGTCTGATGCCATCTTAGGGATCATTTCGGCGCGGCAATTCTTTCTTCACCAACATGCGATCAAAACATCTGCAGATCTGAAGCACTACCTCGCTAAACCTCTTTACGTACCAGAAACAACTCTCGCTTCTTCCCTCTTGCGACGCTTTGAAGAGAACAAACAGGTGATTGCCCTCGTGATCGACGAGTACGGCTCGCTCACAGGTCTCATCTCGCGCGAAGACCTCTTTGAAGTTGTTGTCGGAGACATCGCCGATGTGCGCGACACAAAAACCCCCTACACAAAGGCGGGCGCCAAAGAGATCATCGCAAGCGGCAGGATGGAACTGACCGAATTCAACAACTACTTCAATACCGACCTGCAAAGCGAAACGAACATGGTGACCTTAGGTGGGTGGCTCGTGGAACGGTTTGGCGATATCCCGCATACAGGGACACAATACGAAGCCGAAGGGTTCCTCTTTCAGATCCTAGCCAGCGATCCAAACCGCGTCAGGCGCGTGTATGTGAGGAAACTATGACTCCCCTTCCTACAGCCTCCTACGCCCTGTTATGGCTACTTCTCAATTTCATTACCATCCTCATCCTTGCCTTCTATTCGATGCTCGAAATGGCCTGCGTCTCCTTCAACAAGGTCCGACTCCAGTACTACGTCAGCAAAAATTATAAGCGGGCAATTTGGCTGAGCGACCTCCTCCACGACCCCGCTAAACTGTTCGGCACTACGCTGATTGGCGTCAACGTCGCCCTTGTCATCGGCTCCGAATGTGCGCGCCAATTTTACTCTTCGATTGGGTTGAGCCCCGACCTTGCCCCCTTGACACAAGTCCTCATCGTCGTGATTTTTGGTGAACTGGCGCCGATGTTTGCCGCTCGCCACTATGCGGAACACGTCGCCCTATTGGGTGTGCCAATCGTCTACGCCTCTGCCAAAATCCTCACACCACTGCTCGCCCTCATCAGCTGGGTCTCACAGGCCTGTGACTGGGCTTTAGGAATCAAAGAGTCTGAACAAAACCTCTACATGAGCCAAGAGGAACTCCAAAAACTCGTCGAAGGGCAAGCAGACGAGCCTTGGGCCGCCAGCGAAAAAGCCGGCTTTAAAGCTGTCACTGAAACCATTTTCTCACTGCGTACGACAACGGCAAAAGAAGTGATGCGCCCTCTTGAGCTTTCCGGAGCCCTCCCGTCTATTGCAACGATTGCCCAGATGCGCACCTATCTCGCAAAAGCGGGTGCGAATTTCGTCCCTCTCTACCACCGCGAACTGTCCCACATCGTTGCCATCGCTTACTCCAGAGAGGTATTAAGAGGGTCAGACACACAAAAGATACGCGATTACGCTCGCCCCCCTTGGTTTGTGACTGAAACGACGAGCACGATGAACTTGCTTAAGCAATTCCGCACGAACAAACAAGACGTCGCCGTCATCTTGAACAAACAAGGGAAAGCGATCGGCCTCGTCCAACTCAAAGACATTCTCGAACAAGTATTCCACAACTACTCCAGAGACCTCACACACCTGACTGTCGACGCAGTCCGCTCAGGTGTCATGATCGACAGAACATTCCCAGCAGAAATGACCGTTGGAGAATTCGCAGACGAGTTTGAATACCTCCTCGACGAAGATCCCTCCTTGACACTTCTCGAACTCATGACCCTCCACCTCGGGCACCAACCAGACAAAAACGACACCGTCTACCTGGCGCCGCTGGAGCTGTCGATAAAAGACACTTCCCTGCTCGACATCAAAACCATCCGCATTGTAACGCGAGTCAAATGAGACAAGAACCGACGCCCCAACAGCAAGAAGAAATCCGCCGCACAGCAGCGGGAAGAACATGGGAAACGGTCGGCATCCGCGACCACCACGGAATCGTCGTTCCCCTCTTTGCCCTGCATAGCCAAACGAGCTGTGGCATTGGAGAATTTACCGATCTTGCCCATCTGTTTCCCTGGTGTAAATCGGTTGGGTTCGACTTGGTCCAACTCCTCCCCCTCAACGACACCGGGCCAGAAACGAGTCCCTATTCCGCTCTGTCAGCCTATGCCCTTAACCCAATTCACCTGTCGCTGCACACGCTTCCCTTCGTTCAAAATAGCGAAAGGCTTCTCAAACAACTTGTAAAGCTGCAAAAACTTACCCGCTCGCAACGGATCTCCTATCCCGCCGTCCACAAAGGAAAGCTCCACTTTCTACGCGATTACTACCGCCACTGGAGCAAACACACCACCGACCTCTCCTCGTTTCGGGAATTCAAAGCCAAACACTCCCATTGGTGCTACGACTACGCCCTCTACAAGACAATTAAAGTACACCAAGGATGGAGCAGCTGGGAAACATGGCCCACCCTTTTCAAAGAGCACGACCTTCTCTATTCACACAAACTTCCGCCGCAACTCACCGCTGAAGTCGATTTCCACCAATTCTTGCAATATTTGTGCTTCCAACAATTTGAGCTTGTGAAAACTCTCGCCGAAATGTACGGGATTCAACTGAAAGGAGACATCCCGATCCTGATCAACCGCGAAAGTGCCGATGTGTGGAAACAGCCCACGCTCTTCGACTTAAACTATGCCGCAGGAGCCCCACCCGACATGTACGCGCCTGAAGGGCAAAAATGGGGCTTTCCCCTCTACAATTGGGAAACAATGGCACGCGATGAGTACCGCTGGTGGAAGAAACGCTTAGAAGTCGCCTCCAACCTCTACCACATCTACCGGATCGACCACATCGTCGGATTTTACCGCATTTGGGGAATCCCCGCCGACAAGCCCGCACGCGAAGGGCACTTCATCCCGTCAGACGAAGGGAAATGGATTCCGCAAGGGGAAACCTTGATGCACATGATGATCAATGCTTCGACTCTCCTTCCGATCGGCGAAGACCTCGGCACCATTCCTCCCCCCGTACGGGAATCGATGCAACGCTTAGGGATCTGCGGCACCAAAGTGATGCGGTGGGAGCGCTATTGGCATGGCGATAAAAGCTATATTCCTCTCTCTGTATACCCCCTGATGAGCATGACGACCGTTTCCACACACGATTCCGAAACGCTTGGACAGTGGTGGCACAACCAAGAAGAGGAAGCGCACCTCTACGCTTCTGCGATGGGGTGGGAATATCAACCCCAGCTCACAGACTCCCAACGAGCAGCAATCCTTCGGGCTAGCCACCACTCCAATAGCCTTTTTCACATTAACCTTCTCAATGAGTATTTGGCTCTCATCCCCAACATGACGTGGCCCGACCCTGCAGACGAGCGGATCAACATCCCCGGCACCCTCTCCGATCGGAACTGGACCTACCGGTTCCGCCCTTCTGTCGAAGAGATTGTGGGTATTCATAGGAGCTTAATCTTCAGCTTGTTAGACAGTGAGGAGGGTGAAAAAGATTAATTAAACGTGTTGGCAGCTATATTATTTGCAACTAAATATGTGATTGGTTGTATAATAATATTATGTAATGTAATTAATCAAAGAGGTTAATTATGTCATTGCCAATCATTCCAAAAGCGCTGAGCGTTCCAACAACGCCCACTCCGAAGCCAACAGGGTTCGTTCAACAATTCTTGAGTCTGTTCTCAACAAAGTGGAGCCAAGAGAAGATCAACCAAGCCGTTGATACGCAAAAAAGGGAACTCCTCAAAGCTCTCGTTGCCCTGGATGATCCACTTGTCAGGGGTAAATTTGGAGATCAGAAAATCCGGGATCAACTCAGGATCATTGAAACAAGGGTCCATCAAGTCTTACCAACGACATCAAAAACGGGAAAGGAAATCAAAAACGTGGAAGGTTGGATCCACGAACTAGAAAACGAACTCGTCGAATCCAGCAGCCCTAACAAAGAGAAACTTGAGATTTGCAATGGGTTGCGTACTTTGATCGGCGCCACCCTAGCTAACCCACAATTGAATAAGCACCTGGGGAAAGAGGAGCAGCAATTTCTCAATCAGCTTCAGCACACCCCGATCTTCAAAGTGAAAGAGGAAAAAATAGCGGCTTTGATCATGCAGAACGCGATGAAAAAAGCTGCAGAAGAGCAAGAGAGTATTGCAAATCCGAAAATGGAGAAATTGTCTGAGGAAATCCAACAATTAGAGGTAAAAGCACAGCAAATGCAACCAGCAGAGATGGGGAATGTATCAGTTAAAGAGAGAGCAACATTGCTCGAACTGAAACAACAAAAAACTGGAACGACTCAACAAGTAAACACGGCAAGTCAGCAAGCCAGAATACAACAGCAAATAAGTGAGAAAAGGAAAGAGTTTCAAATAATCCGAAGCACGGTTCGCTCAATAGAAAACATCCAGGTTAGACTCGGTCTTACGCTTCAAAAATTCGATCAGCTAATCCCTGGTGAAATTCGAAACTGGATCGCTAGGACATCAGCATCGAAAGCCGTTCCCGCTCAAAATGCGACAGTCCAAAGAATGAACCGGGAAATCACTGAGGTCGCATACAAAATTGCCGATCGGCAAGATCTCAATGAGGGACAAAAAAATAGGCTCTTCCAAAACGTCAAGGGGATTATCGAATATCGATACGCTCCGATCATCGATGAAAAAGGTGAGCAAACCACGCTCTTTGGAACCCTCCAGACACCCACTAAAGTTGCTTTCAACCGAATCTTAGAACAAGTCAAGAAGGAGCTTCCTTATAACGACCTCGATTTTGAGAAAGATATGGCTCAGTGTGAGCTCGTCGTCAAAAACCTTAGCCAAAAGCTATTCCTCAATCAAAACTTGCAAAGCGTAATCGAGCAGTGCGTATCGATCTATCCAAAAGTCAATCAAACATTGGCCCAACGAGATGCCATTAGTTTTCTAAGTCAAATCGGAGAAAAAACCTATACGACAGCTGAAAGTCAGAGAGAAGCTATCAAAGCTGTGGAAACCTTTATTCAAAACCACGCACGTGAATTCCAAAAACGCGATCCAGAAAAATATGCAGGCTTGTCGATTCGGTTAGGATGGAGCAAAGCTTACTATCTCTTGGTGCTTCCCGAGTCAACTAGAGGCGTGATTGGAGGGCCCGATCAGAAGCAAACCGCTGATCCAGAAACGGTCGATCTCGCTTATGCGATTGCTGATCGGGAAGATCTGAATCGTGACGAAAAGTCAGAATTGTTCAACTGCCTGAGGGCCGTCGAAGAGCTTAAAGCCTCTTACACTTTCAATGACCAGGGGAAAAAGACCACTCTTTATGCGGAGCTCGATCCAAAACTGAGGAATGAAGTGGAGTGGATCTTCAACCGCTTGCGCCATGGTGACCCATACCTGGAAGGGACTTCTTTTAGTAACGATCTCCATACACTTCAAGAAGCTGTCAGAACCGTTCGACCCAATGTTCAAGAGCTCAAAACGACTATTGGAGGAGCGATACACGATCTACTCGCCGTTTGTGCCAATGACCCATTTTTTTCACAAATACAACCTAGGAATGAGTCACAGCAAACGGGCTGGAAAGGAAAAGAGCAATTCGACCACCTGCTTCGGATGGATCCTCGAGACATCGGCAATCGACTCCCTCACTCCCTTAAACAGGTAGAAGAGTTGTTGCAAATTTTTCTACCGACACACGGTTCAGTCCCCTTCAAACCCGAAACGGTGGCATTCGTTCAATCGGAATTGGCTAATATCCGCAAACAATGCAACAAGCTTCCTTCAGATATTCAAGGCCTCTTGACTGACGGGCTGACAACAACTCCTCAAGACCCCGTTGCCTTTGAGCGCACCATCGTCCTCGCTAAAAAAATCGAAAAGCGGGATGACATCGGACCAGAACAAAAAATGCGCTTGTTGGGATGCCTAGACCGAATGGTCCTCATGAAACGGACAGGGATCGTTGGCGCACAAGGACGCATAATATCTCCGTTTGAATTGCTACCCACTCAAGACAAAAACGTGCTTGAACTTCTCTTAAAGCAGGTTGAAGAGGGAATCCCCTTCTCCTCTGCCGACCAGTTTGATTTTATGCTCTATCAAGCTTCCAAAGCCCTCCAATATGGTCAGGGGATACAAGACGCTTTTGTCGCAGAATTCAAACGCGCCCACAATCTCCTCCTTTCAAGCAAAGATTTAAAACTGCAGCCAGATGAGAAGGAAAGCCTGAGTGAAGTGGTTGCACAATTAGAGCGGGGCGCAATGGGATTGCAACAAGCTATCGGACTTGTGAGAGAGATCATTGACAGCCGAGGAGCAAAGATCGGAGAAGACAAAACCGTACTCAAGGTCAAAGCGCAATTATATGCTCTCGAAGCAAAACAGCGCGAACTTGTCTTACCTGAAAACGTATACAAATTTATCGGTCAAGCAGCGCATCAACCTTTACGACCTGAAGACAAAATCCTACTCCCGATCGCCAAACAGATCCACAACCAAACCAATCTCTTCATGAACGACAAAAAAGACCTTTTCAATTTAGCCAAGGTCATTGTCATCATCAAAAATAACACCGTTTTAAATGAGCAGGGAAAAGAAGTTCCGTTCGAACAAATGCTCACTCCGCAAAACAGAGCTGTCGTCGATCGGTTCTTTAAAGAAATCAGCGAGGGAAAAGTGTATCTCTCGTCAGAGGAGTTTCAAGCCGATCGAGAAACGGTGACGAAAGCTCTGGCACATTTCACCAACATTTTTGAAGTAAATAAAAGGTTGCATGAAACAGTGGCGGTCGGCTTAGGAGCAACCGCAAAGGAACAAGCTCTTTTCAAACAACACCTATTCAAACCCGGGGAATACGAAGAACTCGTCAAGATCTCCAAGACCACCTACACCGATGTGGAAAAACTGGCAGCGGCGATGAAACGGGCCGAAGTACTCCTAAAAGCCGCCGGGCAACGAGGAGTGCAACTGAACGAGGACAAACAAGTTCAACTTGGCGAAGAAAAATTCCAAAAGATCTTGACTGGCTTTCAAGCTCTCGAAAAAAACTACCAAGGAAAATTTGTCCCTGAAACACTCCAGAAAATGACTCAAGTGCCCCCTGATCTTTCAAAGCTAGTCCCCCACATCGCCAATCGGCAAGACCTCAATCTCGTCCAAAAAAATCGCTTATTCAATTGCGTCCGAGAAATCATCAATCTGAAACAGACGCCCACCTATACAGCAAAAGGAACTATTGAACCAGAATACGCGCAATTAACCCCTGAAAATAAAAAGCCGATCGAACAGCTCCTCCAAAAAGTTGAAAAAGGGAATCCATTTACTTCTGAAGACGCTTTTGAAAAGGAGATGCAGCAAATTGACTCAGCCATCCTCCAAGCTTCTCCCCCAATTGTTAGTTTCGAAACCCTCAATAGCGAACTAAAAAAAGAGATTCAACTGGCTCTCCAGTCAGACGAAATCCAAATGAACGAGGCCGACCGAGAAAAGCTGGAAGGCATTGTCGCTAATCCAGCCCGCGATATGAAGCAACTGAGTCTTAATATAACGACTCTCAGTAGAATCATCCAACCTATAAGGCACCGAGATCCTTCAAATCCGTTGGTCGTTCAAATCGATGTGATGAGAAAGCGTCTTTCAGAGCTGCCTCCGGATAATTTTGATGAATACCAAAACGATCTTTCTGCAAATCGCGATCTGATAGCTCTCGGCCGCGCCATTTGTCGACGAAGAGGGCTCTCACGCGAACAAAAAGGAAACCTGTTTGATGCCGCTGGAGGACTCTACGAATACAAAAATAGAGAAGAATATAAGCAGGTACCAAATGAAAAAAAGAAAGAACTCGAAGCGCTCTTAGCAGGCATTCATAAAGGAACGACGACCAGCAAACAGATTGAGAATTGGGAGAGAGCGCTAATCGGGGAAGAGGTAAACACAGAGACGCAAAGACGTGAAGAATTTCCAAAAGAATTAAAGGTGATTGATTATTAAAATGTAATAAACACATTCCGGAGGTGTTGTATGAACATATTTGGATTTGGCAGTAAAGTTCACATCCCTGACGCACTGCACTTAGACAGACACACAACAGCAGGAGCAACACAGCGCAAGACGGTGATGAGCACCATCATGAGACGCGTCAGCAGCCACTGGACCGACGCCGAAGCCCAGAAGCAAGTCCTCACTCAAAAAGGGAAAATCCTGAATGCGATCCACCAACTCCAAGACGAACTCAAAGGGTCTAAAAACCTAGATCCTCAAAAAACTGCAAAAATTGATAAGCAGATTCTAACTCTCGCCAAACGGGTGAACGAAGTGCGTTATTGGGAAGCTGACTATGTTATCCCAAGTCTGCATGGTCAACAACCCGAGAAACTAGAAACGCTTGCAAAATCTCTAGAAAAAACTGCAATAGAATCTGTAACTTACAAGGCAGGAGAGAACTTGAAAGCCGTTCTTAAGGGTGTAAATGATAAGCTTACCCCAAAAGAACAGAAGCAAGTGGCGGCCATCTTAAAAACCAATTTCTTTAATATCGAAGATTTAGAAACTGCCTTTGCCACTGCTAAATCCATTTTGGCAAACAACCCTAATCTCCGGCCAGTACACCTCAAGACTCCCCTTTCTTCACCAAATATCAACGTCACTCAGCGCGGGACACCTGTGGTTACACCTCCGGGCGCAAAACAGACAATGGAAGTCATGAACGCAGCGGATCAGATCGCTTATATCCGCGCCGCATTCGAAGAATCCTTGCCCCCAAATCTTGCTAACTACTTAGCAGAAGCAACGCAAGCAAAAGAGGCAGGTAGGCCTTTATCACCTGAGCAAAAAGAGCTGCTTCCCTTGGCATACAAAATATTGAACCGCCACGACTTGAATGCCGAAGAAAAAAAGGCTCTTTTCAAGTGCGCTCAAGAGATCTACCGATTCAAACACACAGAAGGGAAGGACGCAAAAGGCTACAAAACGACCCTCTATCGCGCTCTTACCCCAGAGAACAAAGCGGTTGTCGATCGCTTTATGGAGAAACTGAACCGGGGCGATATGTACCAAGGGGCTGTGCGGGCCCATCCCGGACATCCAACAACAAATGTCCATACGCTTTTACTTGAGGATATGAAAAAAGCAACCTCTGCTATGGGACCAGTCTACGCTTTAGACCTAGTTGGAAAGGATCTCAAAGCGGCAATCGTAGTTCTTGCAGGGAATGATACCTCTATCAAAAACAACCCGAAATTAAATTCAGAACAAAAGAAACAGCTTTTAGAAATCAAAGAAACCCATTTCACAGATGTCAAACAGTTGGAAAAGGCGATCAAATTCGTGAGAGATCTCGTACCTGTTCTAGATCCACGTAAAGTGGGCACGGGAGGGTCAGTGCTTGCTGCGGTGGAACAACAATTTAAGGATAATTGCATCCCACAAAGCTTGCAATCATTGGTGTTGAATCCCCCAACCAAGCCTACAGCAGAAGAGAAGGAGTTGTTGGGGCTGGCCGACAAGATTGCCGACCGACAAGATCTCCTGATTGACCAGAAAAATCAACTCTTTTTGGCTGTAAAAGAAGCTGTCCATCTCAAGCATGAAAAAGCGATTGGTTTATACGGACAGGTCACCACCGCCCATCAAAACCTATCCCCCGCTCGCAGAAAAGAGATCGATCAGTTCTTAGAGCGCGTCAAGGAAAGCCATCGATATGCCGACGCTAAAGCACTCAATGCCGACCTCCAAAAGGTTGACGCTGCTCGGAAAGAGCTGAAAATCCCAAAGGCAATACAAGCTTACATGGATCTTTGCGTCAAAATGGCTGGAAAATCCAAAACTGGCAAAATCGAAAGTCCTGTAGCTGATATCTTAAAAATGGCATCTAAAATCGCCAAACGGGATGACTTAGATGATGCTGAAAAAGAACTTCTCTTCAAGCGTGCAAGAGCTCTTCACGAAATGAAGCAAATTAAGGCTTCTGATGCGGATGGTAGTTCTACAACGCTTTACGAGCTATTAGCACCTGAGAAAATGAAACAAGCAACTGATCTGCTCCAAAAAATCGAAAAAGAAATAAAATTCAGTAGAACAGCTACAAGAGATGAATTCAGTCTCTTATCTACGACAGTATCAACAGGAATTACTGACGCTCTAAAAACCTATGCTAACAATCACGTAAAACATCAAAAAGGACCAATTCCAACTGTTGAAATCGAAGGGGTAAGAGAACTTAATGTTACTTCCGTGAGAAGACGATAACCTCTGTTTTGCTTTTTGCCCTCAGAGCACTGTCCCTGGTGCACAAGCTGCGACAGAATGCTTTAATGCACTCTGCATTTTTTTCGGGCGCGGGCACGAAAAGATAGGAGCGGAAATCTGGGTAATTGTGTATCCTTAAGGGCATGAACGCGATTTTCCTGATGCTACTTTTTTTGGGATGGGCAATGCCGCAAGCGGCTGCAAATGAATGGGAAAACCCTTCTTCGCCTCAACTGAAGATGCTCTACAACAGTCTAGACCCAACGTCGATCCCGCAGCACCTTGCCTTCTATGAGCTATATGGACAGACGTCAGAGGGGCAACGAGCGCTCGACGACGCTTGCACTCTGCTCTGCGGCCAAAGGGGAATGCACCAGGTACGCTCCATTTTACAGCACAATCTGGAAGGCGCGGTAGAAGGCCTTGTCGCAATCGTCAACAAGCCCCCAAATGAAGCCTCCTTGGAGCTCAGCAACGAACAACTGGCCCTAATCGATCAATTGGCAAGCCATTTGCCTAATCGGCGCTTAAAAGGGTTTTATGCAAAAACGGAAGATGACGTGCTCCGGCTCCCTCCTGAGGAAATCGACCTCGCTAGAGGTGTCTTGTTGTCTCAATTGGGCGAAGATCCTCAAGCGTTGAGAAAAGCAAAAAGTTACGAGGCTTCGATCGATCTAATGGCTCTGCAGATTTTGGCTCGCCTTCCAGAACAGGCAAGCCCGCGCGCCAAAATCCGCGCAATCAACCACTACATTTTTGAAGAACTGGGATTTCGCTTTCCTCCCCACTCGACTTTCGCTAAGGAGATCGATCTGTATTCGTTCCTCCCCTCTGTCCTCGATTCGAGGCGAGGGGTGTGCTTGGGGGTATCCATCCTTTATCTGTGCTTGGCACAGCGCTTAAACCTCCACCTGGAAATCATCACGCCATGTTCCCGCTAAGCTAAATAATCCTTCCCGAAATTTTGGGTATTTTGCAAGAGCCGTCTCCAGAGCTTTTTTCTTTTCTAGCAAAGATTCCCGCTTTTTGTCGACGCGCAAGAAAATGGCTTTAAGGCTCTCTGCGGAACAATTGCCCTGTAGATAGTCCTCAGGGCCTGTTTCTTTCGAGACGGCCTCTTCTGAAATATAATCTGCAACCTCTGAGAGTTGTTTTTTTCCCTCTTGATCATTTCCCAAAATCACGTTGACATAGCCTGTCAGTAAGGTCAGTAGCTTATCTTC
>Ga0207117_1020_pt1 | contig 41145 bp, 32 predicted proteins | sample Alteio_BWMinHeat_45_FD_153502 | JGI IMG/M metagenome (GOLD analysis project Ga0207117, IMG submission 153502) | Enriched cells from forest soil in Barre Woods Harvard Forest LTER site, Petersham, Massachusetts, United States -... | ecosystem: Environmental > Terrestrial > Soil > Temperate forest >...
AGGAGCGCCGAACCCAGAGTCGTTCTGGCAACTGATCAAAAATGGCGATGATGCGGTCACCACCATGTCCAATCAACGATGGGACATGGAAGATTATTTTTCTGCTGTTGCTGGAGAGCCGGGAAAAATTAATACGCGTCATTTTGGTTTGCTTGACGCGATAGACCAGTTTGATCCTGGTGCTTTTGGCATTTCTGAAGCCGAAGCCCCTTATCTTGATCCCCAGCATCGGCTGCTGCTAGAGCAGGCTTGGTTTTGCTTTGAGCGTGCCGGGTTGGACATCGCCGCTGTCAAAGGGACCGATATGGGGGTCTTTATCGGCCAGATGAACAGCGATTACACGCGTTTGATCAAAAGTACCATGGATCTCAATGCTTACATAGGCCAAGGCAACGCCCTGAGTGCGGCAGCGGGTCGCTTGTCCTATGTATTTGGTTTAACGGGTCCGAGTATGTCGGTAGATACAGCGTGTTCATCGTCACTGGTGACCGTACATCTGGCGTGCCAAAGTCTGCGTATGGGAGAGTGTTCAGTGGCGCTGGCGGGAGGCGTGAATCTTCTGTTGAGCCCTGAAGCTGCGATTGGCGCTTCTGTCGCCCACATGTTGTCAGCGCGCGGACGCTGTAATACTTTTGGTGACGCTGCCGATGGCTATGTGCGCGCCGAAGGCTGTGGCATGGTGTTGCTGAAGACTTTGGCGCAGGCAGAGGCCGATGGCGACAAGATACTGGCCGTCATTCGTGGTTCGGCTGTCAATCAAGACGGGCGCAGCCACGGTCTGAATGCGCCCAACGGCCCAGCTCAGATTGAGGTGATGCGCTGTGCGCTTGCCCACGCAGGGGTAAAATCTTCCCAAGTCGGCTATCTGGAGGCACATGGCACGGGAACTTCGCTAGGTGATCCGGTGGAAGTGCAAGCAATAGATGCCGTTTATGGGCGAGTGCAGGATCGTTCCGAGCCGCTGATTTTGGGCGCAGTGAAAGCCAATATTGGCCACTGTGAATCTGCCGCAGGAATTGCCGGGCTGATTAAGTTGGTGCTGCTGGTACAGCATGATGTATTACCGCCGATCGCACACCTGGATAAGTTAAATCCGCACTTAGACGATCTGAGTGAACATTTGGCATTTCCCAAAGGTCAAGCACAGGTATGGGACAGTGAACAGCCTCACATAGCTGCATTGAGCTCTTTTGGTTATACCGGTACCAATGTCCATCTGATACTAGCGCAATATAAGCACGTCATTAAGCACGCCACTATGGCAGCAGTCGATGATTTACCTGGCCATTTACCGGGCCATCTACCCTACACAGAGGCGTATCCTTTTTGTTTTTCGGCCCACAGCGCGGCCTCTTTGCGCGGTCAGCTGGCGCAGCTTGCTGAACAACTGAAACACACGCCAGATATCTTACTGCCGCACCTGGCGGCTTCTGTGAATCGCATCCGCAACACGTTGGCCTTTCGGTTTGGGTTTCAGGCCAGCACACATCATGAGCTACTGTCACATCTGGTGTCTGGGGCACATAGTGAATTTTACGAGTCGCCGCGCAAACCTGCTGTGGCGTTGTGTTTTGGTTGTTCAGACACACCTCTTTTTTCACTTGCTTCCACATTAGGCAGTGATAGTGAAAGCTGGTCTTCACGTTACCAGGAGTGGCGGAAAAGTCTTGAACAAGTCAGTGGACTTACGATAGAAGCATTGAGCACATCCCCAGAGTATCCGGTATTGAGACAGATGTTTACGCAGCTGCTAGCCGCGGAAAAATTGGTAGCTGAAGGGGTACAGCCGCAGCAAGTTCAGGCGCTGGGAACAGGAATTGTGGCGGCGTTGGTTTTTGCAGGCGTACTGAATTTTGAGGAAGCTACGGGTTTGTGCCTGACTTTGGATCAATCGCCAGATACGGGATTACCTGAGGCTGAACGCCAAAAATTGATCGCTAATTTACATCTGGCAGAAGCCCAATGTCAGGTGTATGTAAGTGGGAATGGCGCGACGGATAGCGCTTGGCTCAAGTGGCCCCATGGCCAGCATTCTGGAGCAAAAAAATTACTGAATGAAATGCTGACCAATATCAGCGTGCAGCAAGATGTGCTCTGGTCGCTGCAACAGGCAGAAATTGGTATTGATCTGTCACAGTTGAAGGTGATTGCAGAACCGCCGGTGAATGCAAAGTTAGCAGATCTCGTTGGTGATAAAAACACTGATCCTTGGGTAGGCTTGCGTGTGACACTGTTTAACCGAGGTTTGTCACTGACGTGGAGGGCAGCGGGGAACGGTACTAAAGATAAGGCTCATGCCCAACCCTTGCCGGATTACCCCTTTGATCGCCGCCGTTATTGGTTGCCAGAGCAGGTCACCGCGCGCGTTGCCTCACTACCGTTGATGTTCTCACCGGTACGGCACGGTGTTTTCACTACCGTGTTAACTGAACCCAATGGCAGCAGCCTATTCGCTGGTGAGTTGTCTCTGGCACGTCTTCCATTTCTGCGCGATCATGTTGTTGCGGGAGACATCGTGGTACCGGCGAGCGTTTATATCGACATGATCGCCGAAGTGTGTCCGGGGCCGAACGGTGCGCCAGCCCGGATAACGCACATGCAGATTGTGCAAGCATGTGTGATCGATATGCAGCCTGTGGGTGTGTATTGCCGAGTAAGTGGTAACTATACGGCCACTGCCAACGTCGATATTTACACTAAAATCGCTGACAGCGATGTGTGGAGAAAACATGTCAGTGCCAGCGTAGATCTCTTTGCCGAGCTGACATTGCAAGCGCATAGTCTTGCGGCTGATCGTAATGCGTGTCCGCTGCCAGTAGCGGTAGACAAGCACTTGGACCGGAGCCTGCAAGCTGGCATTGAGTATGGCGTATCTTTTCAGGCGATCAGTCAATTATTTCGTGGGCCAGGCGTCGCACTAGGTAAAATTGAATGGCCTGCGTCACTTCCATCACAATGGGCAGGCCGCGGCTTGCATCCTGTATTGTTGGATGCCTGTTTTCAGGTAATCAGTGGTGCAATTGCCGACAGCCGAAATGAGGACGACACACCACCATTGTTTGTTCCTGCGCAAATCCATGGATTGAATGATACCGGTCATCGTCCCAATACGTTATGGTGTTTTGTGCGCATTCTCGGCCCAGAGTCCACTTGGCGTAATGATGCGGAACTGCACGATTATTTGCGTCAACGAGACCAATTTTCAGTGTCGCTGCACGCCTACGATGAGCAGGGTCAGCAGGTCATCACGATTGAGCGTTTTGAGGCATCACGCTACCAAGCACCTATAGCTGCGCAGCCTTGGGCAGACTGGTTACTGGAAAAGCATTGGGTTGCACTGCCATCTCTGTCTAGTGGTTTGACAATAACAGCGGATGAATTATGGGTGCAGACACGGCCGCATGTCGAGGCAGCGCAATATACGATGGATGCGGTTGTGTTACAAGACCTTGACGCACTGTCTGGACACTATATTAATGAAGCGTTTTCGCAATTAGGGGCGCCACAGAAAACCGCATTAACAGTGGACGATGTGATGCAACATCATGGCGTTTCTCCTATCCACCACCGCCTCGTGCAGCGCTTACTTTCTCTCAGGCGTCAGTTATCTGTGTCAGCAGATTCGACACAGACTATTGAGGCCCGGCTGCGATCAAAGCTGGGAAAAGAAACGCGAGAGCTCGATTTACTGGTGCGTTGTGGTCAAGCATTGGCAGACGTACTGCGTGGTCGAACCAAAGCCGTAGATCTACTGTTTGAAGCGGATCATTCACAGGGTACTGAAGCGGTGTACCAGGACAGCGCTGGCAGTCTCGCATTAAATGACAGAATCGCAGCATTGGTAGTACAGGCCGCAAGTTGCGTACCGTCAGGGCGTCGTTTACGCATTCTTGAAGTGGGCGCGGGAACCGGCGCCACTACCAGGCAGGTACTGCAAAAGGTGCGTGGTCTGGCGGTTGACTATGTATTTACCGATCTGTCTGAACATTTTCTAACCCGGGCAAAGGATAAATTTCATAGTGATTCGGTGATCGATTATCAGATTTTCGATCTTCAGCGCGATCCGTGTGAACAAGGGTTTACACCGGGACAGTTCGATCTCGTTATTGCGGTGAACGTGCTTCACGCTACGTCTGATCTGACGCGTACTCTGAAACATTTATCAGTTTGTCTGGCTGACGGCGGGATGTTGTTGCTGCGCGAATTGACGCAGCCATTAGCTTGGTTGGATTTAAGTTTTGGTCTAACGGCTGGTTGGTGGAATTTCACTGATCTGCAGTTACGTCAGGAAGGCCCGCTGTTAGATACCGCCGGATGGGAAAAGCTGTTGGGAGACTGCGGCTTTGAGTCAACACTCGCTACAGACGAACCTAGTCGCATGGAGAGCATTTTTGTTGCGAAAAAAGTGGCGCAATTTGTCGATCAACCCCCCCCCGCGACTAAGGGATGTTATGTGGTACTGGGTGATGAACTTGTCGGTGGTGAGATGCAATGGCTCGCCCCACTAAAGCACAACATAGAAAGCCGTGGACAGTCACTGATAATGATTTCGTCGGATGAGGCGCTACGCCATGGGCATTTGCAGCACCGCGAAGATTTTGCCGCTCTCTTGAATGATATTGAAGAAACGAATGGGCCAATCACTGGCGTAGTGTATGCCTGGTCTCTACGTCCTGCCGATCTGACCACTGTAGCGCTGAAAGATGAAGTTGAACTGTACTTGAGATATCCATTGCTGCTTTGTCAGACCCTCTTGCAGTCCCGTTGGAGGCATCTGTGTCCCAGCTTCCTGACGGCCGGCGCACAACCGTTGCAGAATAAAGTAACGCAGCCGTTGCAAGCCATGTTATGGGGGCATGTCTTCACTTACGTGAATGAAAATGCCGTATTTGCGCGATTAATCGATCTTGATCCCTCCTCTGTGGTCGGCGATATCCTGTGTGAGGCACTGGCACAAACTGAAGAATGCCAGATAGTAATACGTGACGGTCAGTTACGCGCGGCGCGACTACGACGCGCATCGTTGTCCGCGCCAGATGCCACTGCAGATAGCGTACAGATAGTTGCTTCCGGCAGCTATCTGATCGCAGGTGGTTTCGGTGATCTGGGTCTGCAAACAGCAAAAAAACTGGCCGAACAGGGGGCTAAACATATTATTTTAATCGGGCGGCGTGCACGCAAAGAAGCGGAACAAATACTCAACGAACTGCGTGAACAAGGTGTGCAGGTCACCCCTGTTTATGTTGATATCGGCGATGAAACGGCTTTACATGCCGCGTTGAAAGAAGTGTTAGCTGAGGTACCGCCGCTACGTGGGGTTGTGCATTCGGTGGGGGTACTCGACGACGGCGTTATTGAGCAGCAGAGCTGGGATCGCTACGTTCGAGTCTTGCAGCCAAAAGTATTCGGTGCGATACATTTGTATCGTACGGTCATAGACTGCGACCTCGATTTCTTTGTCATCTATTCCTCGGCAGCTGCAGTGATGGGCAATCCCGGCCAGGCCAATCATGCAGCGGCCAATGCATTTTTGGATGCTTTTGCCTGGTATTTACGGGGATTGCAGCGCCCCGGTCTGGCCATTGGCTGGGGCGCGTGGTCGGACATCGGGGCAGCGGCCGCGCGTGATATGACGGCGCGCTTAAGTGCAAACGATTCTATTGCCGGCACCATCCCCCCAGAGCAGGGAGTGGCTGTAATCGCGCAACAGTTCAGTTGCGCAAACGTACAGTTTTCCGTATTGCCCTTGCAGCATCGGCGATCTCTGGATTCTGAATATTTGCCCCATGTTCAACGTCTACTGGCGCAACTCCTGGATGAGGCAGGAACTGTCACCCGAACGCCTTCGAAAGTGAGTAATACGGTGGAGAGCGTCGTAACGGAAGATTTTCTGCGACGGTTACAACAAATGAGTGTGTCTGAGCGCCAGCGTCAGATAGAAACGTATTTGCAATCGGTGTTGTCTAAATTATTAAAACAGTCCCGTGCAATTGAATCGCATGCCAGCCTGTTTGATCATGGGCTTGATTCTCTATTAGTCATCGATCTGCGAGGCATATTAGAAAAGCGTTTTACGCAAACATTTGAGTCGACCTTGCTGTATGACTATCCCACAATTGCCGCACTGACGGGCTTCCTACTTAAGCGTTTACCTACTACCCATATAGCTGCAGCATCTACACCTGTTGCTGCTCCCATGCCCGCTCGTAACGACAAAGAGCAATCGGACTGTGCCATTGCAGTGGTTGGCATGTCATGTCGTTTTCCAGGAGGCGCCAATTCGCCTCAGCAATTCTGGGAACTGTTGGAACAGGGCGTGGATACGGTGCAAGCAATTCCGGCTGAGCGCTGGGATCATGCCAAGTACTTTGATCCGGACAGGACGAAGCGGGGCAAAATCTATGTCGCCGAAGGTTGTTTTGTCGATCAGGTCGATCAGTTCTGTCCTGAGCGCTTTGGTATTTCTGGTATTGAAGCGCAATTAATGGATCCGCAACAGCGCATGCTGCTTGATGTCAGTTATGAGGCGCTGGAGAATGCTGGGCTGGACCCCATGGCACTGGGTGGGTCTGATACTGGTGTTTTTGTTGGCGTCATGACGCAGGATTATTTGCAATTAACCCAGCACGTCCGTGAACATGCATTTTACGTAGGAACGGGCGCGGCCAATAGCATTGTCTCCGGACGTATTTCCCATGTATTTGGTTTGATGGGGCCGACAATGACGTTGGATACAGCATGTTCCTCGTCACTGGTGGCGGTGCAATTGGCCTGTACCAACCTGCGCTCTGGTGCATGTGATATGGCACTGGCCGGTGGTGTAAGTCTGCAGTTGGTACCGGAGCCACTGGTAATCGAATGTGCTGGCGGTATGCTTTCTCCTAATGGGCGCTGCAGTACGTTTGATGCTAGCGCTGACGGCTTTGTCCGCGGCGAAGGGTGTGGTGTGGTGGTGCTGAAACGATTAGTGGATGCCGAAAATGATGGTGATCCTATCATCGGCGTCATCCGCGGTGCTGCAGTCACCCACGATGGCAGGGCGGGCGGGTTGACGATTCCGAATGGATTATCGCAACAGCGGGTGCTGGAAAAAGCATTGCAGGACGCAGCGCTCTCACCATCAGAGATATCGTACATTGAAGCGCATGGGACAGGTACCCATCTTGGCGATCCTATCGAATTAAACGCCTTACAATCGGTGTTTGGCAAATCTCATCGCCAGGCGCCGCTGTATATCGGTTCAGTCAAAACCAATATTGGTCACGCTGAAGCGGCGGCGGGAATTGCTGGGCTGATCAAAGTTCTGTTATGCCTCCAGCACCGTAAGCTGGTGCCCCATCTGCATTTTAAACAACCCAATCCCAATTTCGACTGGTTGCATAGTGAGATCGAGGTGACTGACACCTTACGCGATTGGACATCGACTCAGCCCCGGCGGGCGGGGGTGAGCTCCTTCGGTCTGAGTGGCACCAATGCCCATCTGGTAGTGGAAGAATATAAAGTAGTCGAACCAGTATCAGTGTCTTCTCAAGGGCTTCCAGCTGATTTTGTGCCGCTGGCAGTACTGTCCCATATGAATCGCGAGCAATTGCAGCGCGACGCAGCACGATACTTGCAGGCGTTAACTGAATATCCGATGTCGGTAGCTGATGTGGCATACACCTTCTGTATGTCGCGCGCGGGACAGTCCGTTCAGGCCATCCTTCCGGCGGCGTCAATGACAGAGTTGGAAGAAGGTTTGCAGGCGTTGGCGCAAGGCAAAGTGCCAATTATAGACAAACGTGCTGTTCGGCCGAGACTGATCTGGCACCTGGCGGCCGCACAAATACCGCAGTGGGGCGAACAAACTGCGGCTTGGTACGATCAATACCAAGCATTCCGGCTTGCTATTGATGACAGTGCAGAAGCGCTTCGTGCTCGCGGGTTCAATATCGAGTCCCCCCATATTTTGTGCGCGAGTGCATCCACGGCAGTACCGGCGTCACTCCACCGTGCAATATTGGTGCTGGCTTATGGTCGTTTGTTATTATCGCTGGGCGTCACCCCAGAGCATATCTATGCCGAGGGGTTGATGTTGCTATGTGCTGCCGTCCTTTGCGGTGCAGCGAGTATTGAGACTATGCTCGAAGGGCTGCTTGCGGAAGACGAGGATAAACTGCAAGCGACATTATCTGTCGTCGATTTTTCCAGCAGCAACCTGCCAATCACCTTTGAAACGGATACTGATATCCCTGCATCCTTCAATCGCCTCTGTAGTACCGCATGCGGCGAACTCTATAAGAGGGACTCTCAAAGTGACGTGAATGCAGGGAGCGAAATAACAATAACGCTGGAACTATTGCTGGGCACGATAAATGGGCAACCTTGTATTGCGCTTAATCAATTATTGGCTGCGCTATTGTCTCAGGGGCAGAAAATTAACTGGCAGGTCTATTTCGCTGCAGCTAAGCCCAGCAAAGTGGTGCTCCCTAGTAGTCTGTTCCCGACTCGACGTTATTGGGTATCTGATCAAGCGATTAAGACACCGACAACACCTTCACTCATTACCAATGATGTGACTGGCGCAGGGGATGGGCGCCGATGTGTAGAGTTTGCATTAGACGTTGCTCGCCAATCTTTTCTGGGAGAGCACCGTCTCGCCGATACCAAGGTGTTGCCTGCGGCAGCAAGTCTGGCGTTTGTGGTGCATGCCCTGGCATCAAGTAATGGTGTATCGATGAATGGCGTGCGGTTTTTAAGGCCTCTGCAATTTGATCAGCAGTTATCAGTGCAGCTGGAGCTTTTGGGTGATGGTTCCGCGCAAATATATTCTCGTGAGTCGGCTACCGGGCAATGGCAAAGTTTCACCACGATTGACACGCTTGCGCTTACTCAAGCGACGGATAAGCGTGCCGCACCGGCTGATGCAGATGCGCTATTAGCAACACTGCGTTTGATTCGCGATACCGCCACTTTTTCGGTAGATAAGAACACTTTTTATAACACCTATATACCGAAGGAACTTCATTTGGGTGACTCCTATCAGCGTATGGAGTGTATGTGGCGTGAAGGCCAGGTTACGGTGGCTAAGATTCGGGCTCTGACTACAGATTTTTCGATTGATCCTCGGGTATTGGACACGTGTTTGCAATCGGTGAATGTGCTTGGTGATACGTTGGGCTTAGAGTCCGATGGGCTGTTTCTTCCCTCGGCCATACGGCGCATAGAAATTCATAGCTGGCCAAAAGGGCTGTACTTCTGGTGTTTAACTCAATATCTCCCGACTCACGGTAGCGCCAACGAACTGGTCTACGATATTTCTATAGTCGATGAGCATGAACAGCTGTGCGCACATTTTGAGCAGGTTAGTTTCAGAAGAGTGGCTAACTTCCCATCAGCGGCATCAAAGAGCAAGAGTGTCACGCAGGCTGACACAGTATCAGAGGGGAAAACCAAAGGATCGGTGCTGGACAGCCATTTCTATGCGCTGACTGCTGATGAGCAAACGGTAGTCGTGGTTCAGGCTATCCGCAACGCTTTAATGGAGTTTCTCAAAATAGACGCAAGTCAGGTGTTAGACGAGCGCCCATTCTTTGACTTTGGTATGGATTCGATCACGGCGGTGGATTTTAATCTTCGCCTCAGTGAGGATTTCGCATTGGATCTCCACGTAGATACCGTCTTTGATTACCCCAGTGTGGCAACGCTTGCAAAGCATATTTTGCAGTTGCTGCGCCCGGATGAGCCGGTACAAACGCCAGAGGAGACTATGTCTATCGACGATATTTCAAAAATGCTGGAACTGGAATTGGGAAATAACTAATTTTATCTAGGGAGAACTTGTCAATGCAAGACGCAAAGCTGTTGCTCAACAAAAGTTTGAATGAAATAAAGCGATTAAAGGCCGTCAATCAGCAGCTCGAACAAGCCCGCAGAGAACCTATCGCCATTGTCGGTGCCGCCTGTCGTTATCCGGGGGGGATAGATTCACTGGATCAATTTTGGAAAGCCTTAGAGGAGGGACGCGATTGCATCACGCGTATGGATGATCAGCGCTGGCCGATGCGTCGCTTTCTTGCTAAAGATGGTGGCATATACAGCGATGCAATGGGTTTGCTTGAGAATATCGACCGCTTCGACCCGACGCATTTCAATTTGACTCATGATGAGGCTAAACATATCGATCCGCAGCACAGATTGCTCATGGAGCTGCTCTGGGGAACCATTGAAGACGCGGGCTATGCCGTTGACAGCTTTGCCGGTAGCCGCACAGGTGTGTATGTAGGGCTGATGAGCGACGATTACGGCCAGTTGCAAGGGCCGTTGGAAGCTGCAAATTATTATATAGGTGCGGGAACCTCCCGCAGCTGCGCTGCTGGTCGCCTGGCCTATACCTATGGCTTGGAAGGGCCAGCGATGACACTCGATACAGCGTGCTCATCGTCGTTGGTCAGTGTGCATCTGGCAGTGCAGGCATTGCGTAGGGGAGAATGTGACGCCGCGCTTGCCGGCGGTGCTAATCTTATTTTATCGCCTCAGGGCAGCGTGGTGGCATGTCGTTCGCAAATGTTGTCCCGTTCCGGTCATTGCCATACGTTTGATGCCAGCGCTGACGGCTACGTTCGTTCCGAGGGCTGTGGTCTTGTGCTGTTAAAGCGTCTTAGCGATGCTTTGAAGGATGGCGATCAAATTTACGCACTGATTCGCGGGTCAGCCGTGAATCACGATGGCCGCACTCAGGGTCTGACTGCGCCAAGTGGTCAGGCGCAACGCCGTGTTATCGCGGCAGCGTTAGCCGATGCAGGCGTGGCGCCCGAGGCTGTAGACTTTGTTGAATGTCACGGCACTGGTACCGCTTTGGGTGACCCGATTGAGGTGCGGGCGATTGATGCAGCGTATATAACGGGAGCGAATACTAACGGCGCTAAAGGCGAAAATACGGAAGAAAATAATACTAGGGCACACAAGCCGCTTATCATCGGTGCCTTGAAGTCGAATCTCGGCCACATGGAAGCGGCCGCAGGTATTGGTGGCCTTCACAAAGCCATGCAGGTGGTTCGCCACCGAAAAGTCCCAAAAAATATTCATTTCAATACGTTGAATCCACAAATCAAAGTGGATTTGACTACGCTGCGCATTGCTGTCGAACCAGTCATGCTGGCCGCTGAGGGATCCGTGTATGCGGCTGTGAGCTCATTCGGCTTCAGCGGCACGAATGCCCATGTCATTCTCGAATCTTACACCGCGGAACCAGACACGGCATCCAAAGATCAGCAAGGAATCTTCCGGCTTGCTGCGCGCTCAAGCACCTCGCTGAACAACTATATCCAGCGCTATTTGACGTTACTCGATAGTGAGGCTCCAATAGATTTACCGGCTTTGTGCCGCACAGCAGCCACGGGGCGGAGTGACGGCGATTTTCGTATTGCATTCTCGGTGCGACAGCCCGAAGACCTGCGAGCCTGTCTTGAAGAATATATTAGCGTGGCGGGCGGGGACGAAATATTCCCTGTGGCAAAATCTTTTCCTTGTCTTTGGGTGATCGGTGGTCAGACCAACGTTGACTGGGCGCTGGCACGTCGTTTGTACGATAGCCGCAGTGTTTACCGCACGTTAATAGCGGACGCTTATGCTTATTTACAAACGGCGGGATATCCACACAAGCTGGAAGATTTTCAGCGTCTCCTGGATGGCGCAGAGCAGACTGTAGAAGTGCTTCCCCACGCGATACACCGGTGGGCACTGGCCAAATTGCTGATCCATTTTGGATTATCCCCGCGTCGCATTATAGGGTTTGGCGCCGGAGAATACATTGCTGCGAGTATTGCTGGTTTAGTTAATTGGAAAGACCTGATGGATATTCTCGCATCAGGAAAGGTTAGTCCAGATATCGCGCCAGGACGAAAGTTATATGAGTTTGTCAGTGCAGCTGGCAAGAATGTAATGTTACCCCAGGCGTGGATAGCGCATCCCCCCATGGACTTTGAAGGGGAAAGAAACGCACTGACAACCGATTTTAGCGCTGATAGTGGCACGGATGAATTTTGTGAAATTGTGCTGACAAATGGGGTGTCGTTGCAGATGACCGATGCGCCTGAGGAAAACGTATTCCTGTGGGTATATGGTCAAACCAATCGCGATCCTGGATTGCCATTGGAAGGATTTCTGGCGCAGTGTTATATGGCAGGCTATGCCCTGCGCTGGGAGCGGGTATTTGAAGATCAGCCGAGCCGTCGAATAAGTTTGCCGAGTTATCCTTTTCAGCGGCAAAGAGTATGGACAGACTGGGGCTATTCGTTTGACGAGAGCCTGCCATCCACGGTTGGCAGGCCCGGCATTGAGACCCAACAGCGAACAGTGGCAGCCACGCGTGCTGGGGAGAGCATTGCACATTCTGTACTGCAATCGGTATTTGCCTGTCCTTCAGGGATGCGCAATTTCTCCGGTGAGGTGTCACTGATAACGATGCCTTATTTGTCTGCACATGTTGTGCTTGGCGAAATACTGTTACCGGCCAGTTTATTCATTGACGTGATTTTGGCTGCGGGGCGGTGGTGTTGGCCAGACCAGCCATTGTTAGTCGATGATTTGCAATTGTTGCGCAAACGTGTGTTGGGTGATGATCCTATTGAAATATATTGCCATGTCAATCCAGCGGAAGGAGCGGTAGCCGTCTACAGTAAAACGCACGCCTTGGACGATTGGCAGCAAAACGTGCGTGCCCGACTGACTACCTGCAAACACACGTCTACGTTGCAACCTGAAATGACACTACCGCCTTATCAGGCAAAGTGTAGTGAAGCGCTTTCCATACGTCATTTTTATCAGGGAATCGCGTTGAATGGCCTTAGCTATGGCGAGAGTTTTCAAGGAATATTCGAACTTTATCGTGGTTCACGCTGCGCACTGGCCAAAATTGCCTTGCCGCCATTGGTAGAGCAGTCCCTGAACGGCTTTTTGACCCATCCAATTTTATTGGATTCTTGTCTGCAAGCTATTGCTGCTGCATCCAGACCAAATGCCAGCCAAGGTATCTATGTCCCATCGAAAATAAAAGGCGTTCGGTTCTATAAACCTTTGCCTGAAATCCTGTGGTGCCTGGTCGATGTTTCGGCGGTGAATAACGCAACTCCATCATCTGCACCGGAAGCACAACAAGGTACTAGTTATGCTTCGTTGATGCTGCTCGACTCCCAAGGTGAGTGTGTCATGAGCATTGATCGGTTTGAGACTACGCTCTATAAGGAGGTTGGGGAAATACCGGCACGATCATCTGATCCTTATGTCGAATGGTTATACGAAAAGCATTGGCTACCTGATGAAACAGATATCGGCGGGACATCTGCACCACAAAACAATGGGCAACACGCTGACAGGAAGTTGTCGCACTGGCTGCTCTTTTCTGACCAAGGTGCGATGTGTAACGCACTGGAAACCGAACTAATCGCCCGTGGAGACCGGGTATCTGTGGTTTGTCTGGATGACCCTGTTCAGCCTCATCGCAACAAAGTGTCGCTCCATGAACTGGCAGATCTGAACCAGATGCTCAGTGCTGTTGAGGAAGGCACACAGCCAGTCAATGGCGCCATCTATGGATGGTCACTTGCCGGTTTTGATCCAATCAGTGGTGAGCAATATACCGACAGACTGGCACAGTACGCTAAATACCCGTTGTGGTTATGCCAGGCCGTGTTGGCTCCTGGTCGGCGCCACATGGCGTTGAGCTTTTTGACACGAGGCAGTCAGCCTGTCGGCCAGGCAGCACTGTCACAACCCCTCGCATCTTTACTGTGGGGACATGTCACAAGTTTCGTCAACGAAAATGGCATGTACGCAAGCCTGATCGATTTGGACCCTACTTTGGACCTTACTTTGAACAATGGGTACGGCGATGTAGCGATGTTATTGCGCACTTTGGAAAATCGGAATGAGTGTCAGTTTGCACTGCGCGAAGGGCGTCGCTTTGTTGCCCGTCTGCGCGCAAGCAACCTCGACGCAGCGCGAGAGGTCAGGATTGATGCGTCAGGCAGTTATTTAATCACAGGTGGATTTGGTGCACTGGGTCTGGAAACTGTCAAAGCACTTGTGGGCCAGGGAGCTCGACATCTTATTCTGGTGGGAAGAACGGCAGGAACGGGCGAGAGTCTTATTGCGATACAGGCGCTGGAGGCGATGGGAGCGCATATTTATCCTTTGGCTGCTGATATTGCCAACGAAGATGATTTTGCATCTACATTATCAGAGCGGCTGAAGGGTCTGCCCCCGCTGAAAGGGGTCATTCACTCGGCTGGCGTGCTGGCTGATGGCATCGTCGCTCAACAACATTGGGATAACTACCTGAAAGTTTTTGCCCCTAAAGTTGATGGAACCCTCGCGCTATACCGTGCTGTGCGCGAGCATCCGCTGGACTTCTTTGTGCTTTATTCATCAGCGGCGTCGATATTGGGTAATCCTGGTCAAGCCAACTATGCCGCCGCCAATGCCTTCTTAGACAGTTTTGCCTGGTACTTAAAGGGGGTAGGACTGCATGGCACATCGATCAACTGGGGAGGATGGTCGCAAATTGGTGTAGCGGCCAATCTTGAGCAGGAGCTTGCTGGAGGCAAGGCATCATTGCTTGGTTTTATCCCTCCGCAACAGGGTATCCGGATCCTTGAGCACCAGTTCGCCAGTTCACGCACCCAATTTGCCGTGTTACCTCTTAACCAGGCAATGGCATCCGGCGGAGATAACATGCCCTATCTCCGAAAGCTGCTGTGTGAGGTGCTGGGTAACCCAAGTGCCACGAAGCCACGAGCAATGCTTGCTGCATCTGGCTTACCGGCAGGACAGACGCCCGTCATCAGCGTGTTGGCAACCTTGGGGCGTGTTACGGGTGAAGAACGACGCACGCGCTTGAAACAATATCTCAGTAAAGTGATTGCAGAAACGTTAAAGCGGGATCAGCCCCTCGACGATCGCGTGAGCCTGTTTGATCTTGGCTTGGATTCCTTGTTGGGAATTGATTTACGGTTACGTATAGAAAAGGATCTGGGCTGTGTGCTGGCATCGACCTTATTCCATGATTATCCTGTCATTTTGGATCTGACGGACTATTTGCTAAATAGTGTCATTGGCGATGGTGAAGCGGCGGCGGAGGATTGCGCCAGCACGCTCGTGGAGAGCCCATTGGTGAATGAGGGTAAGGATAGATTGGTTAGTTCAGAGAACGTAGTTATTGCGCCTATGGCCGTGGGTGGCCGCGTAATCCATCAACGGCAGAATGAGGATATTGCCATTATTGGTTTGTCGGGTCGCTACCCTGGCGCGCCCGATCTGCAAACGCTCTGGGAGAATTTGCGAGAAGGACGCGATGCTATTACTGAAGTTCCGGCGGATCGCTGGAATCACGATGCCTATTTCGACTCCCGAAAACATATTCCAGGTAAAAGTTACAGCGCCTATGGAGGTTTTATCGATGGGGTAGATCAATTCGACCCAGAGTTTTTCAATATTCCCAAGCATATGGCCGCTTACATGGATCCGAAAGAACGTCTCTTTCTGGAAACTGTCTGGAACCTGTTTGAAGAGGCTGCGTATACGCGAGAGAAATTGAAGCAGGACTACGGATCCAATGTGGGGGTTTTCGTCGGCGCTATGTATCAACTGTACAGTGCCTTTGCCGGTGATATTCACGAGCAGGCAGCGACCGCACTGTCTTCTTACAACGCCATCGCACATCGCGTATCCTATTTTTTCAACTTGCGCGGGCCCAGCGTGGCGGTCGATACCATGTGCTCTTCGTCGCTGACAGCAGTTCATCTAGCCTGTCAGAGTATATATAACGGCGATTGTGAAATGGCCATTGCCGGTGGTATTAACCTATCCATTCATCCCATTAAATATGTCGGCTTAAGTCAGGCACAGATTGTGGGCAGTCATTCAGGTAGCCGCAGTTTCAGTGACGGCGACGGCTTTCTTCCTGCGGAGGGCGTAGGCGCTGTGTTACTGAAGCCTTTGCGTCGCGCGATTGAAGATGGAGATCGGATTGAAGCTGTGATCAAAGCGTCGACGATTAATCACGGAGGACGCTCCACCGGATTCTTTGCGCCAAATATCGAGGCTCAGGTAAAGCTGATAGAGGATAATTTTCACAAAGCAAACATTGAACCTGCAAGCATTCAATATGTGGAGGCAGCTGCCAATGGAACTAGTCTTGGCGATGCCGTTGAATTCAAGGCTTTGAGCAGAGTGTTTACCAATGCGGGTGTGAAAGGGGACAGTTGCCCAATTGGCACAGTGAAATCCAATATTGGTCATGCCGAAGCTGCCTCAGGTATGGCACAGATAGCTAAAGTTATCCTACAGATGAGACACCGAACGCTTGTGCCAACCATAAAAGTTGAGCCGCTCAATCCGAATATTCATTTTTCGGGCTCACCATTTTACCTGCTCGATCACAGCCAGCCCTGGCCGCAGCCAGAGCAAGGTGCCAGACGTGCCACAGTCAGTTCATTTGGTGCTGGTGGGGCTAATGCTCATCTTATTCTTGAAGAGTTTGTTCTCGCCCATAGTGGCATTAGTAACATTAGCAACATTAATGAGGTAACGCCGACAGCAACACCGTGCGTAGAATTGATTGTGCTCTCTGCGCGCTCGCAGCCCCAATTGCAGAACGTAGTAAATCGTTTGCTGGAGTATCTCGATAGGGATATCACCCGTACTGCTGCTCTCGATGTCCAGCAGGCATGGCTGGCAAATATTGCACACACACTGCAATCGGGACGAGAGGAAATGGATTGCAGACTGTCATTATTGGTTAACGATATTGATCAGCTACGTCAGGGGCTTTTCCAGTATTTGAACATGGGTGCTTCGACGGGAGATAAGCAAGCGGTGCCTATGCAGGTGGGTAATGTGCAGGACCAGCTTGAACTGAGGAACTTGTTGCTGGGGAAAGCCGGTGAACTCATGGCGCAGGCGCTGGCTGCCGAAAGACAGTTGGAAAAACTGGCGCTGCATTGGGTTCAAGGTGGCCGTGTGTCGTGGAAAACGTTGCGTCAAGGGCAGCCTGTCCAGCACCTTAGTCTCCCAACTTATCCTTTTAGTCGTGCGCGTTACTGGCTTTCTGGCGGAAAACTTGCAAGTGCCTCACAACAGCCACCAAAAATGGAGCCAGGTGAGGGGGATGCGGGTGATGAGAGTCGTAAAGAAGTGAGCGGTGTTGATGATTAACTATATCTACCGTAATCACAATTTTCCATTTCATTAACATCAGTTAGTCAGTGTAATTTTTTCTGTCCGGAGTTTTAAAATGTCACTTTTTTCACCATTTAAACTTGGCAATATTAGTTTGCGCAATCGTATAGCGATTTCATCAATGTGTATGTACTCTGCCAAAGACGGCGTTCCGGATGATTGGCATCTGGTACATCTTGGGAGTCGAGCCATCGGTGGTGCGGGTTTGATTTTCACTGAAGCTACTGCGGTATCACCGGAAGGACGGATTACCCGCGGTTGCACCGGCTTATGGAATGAACAGCAGCAGTCAGCCTGGTCGCGCATTGTCGACTTTCTGCATGCGCAGGACACAGTGTCATGCATACAGCTGGCACATGCAGGACGTAAAGCCAGTACCGATTTACCTTGGCTGGGTGGATGTCCGGTTCCTGCGGAGGAGGGAGGGTGGACACCTCTTGCACCCAGCCCTCTGGCTTTTAACCATGGATACAGCATCCCCATTGCTCTAGATGAGGTTGGTATACACAAGGTCATTGACGATTTCGCAGCCGCCAGTCGCCGTGCCCGTGCAGCGGGCTTTAATGCCATAGAAATTCATGCCGCGCATGGCTATTTATTTCACGAATTTCTTTCACCGTTATCGAATCAACGGGTGGATGACTACGGCGGTTCGCTGGAGAATCGCGCCCGCTTGTTGCGAACGGTAGTGGCCGCGATTCGTAACGAATGGCCCGCGCCCTTGCCACTGATCGTGCGTTTATCTGCCACGGATTGGGCACCAGGGGGGTGGGATATTGACGAGTGCATTCAGCTGGCACGTTGGCTCAAAGACGACGGTGTTGACATGATCGATACCTCTTCCGGTTTAAATATCGCCACAGCAAAAACACCATTTGCGCCTGAATACCAAGTGCCATTTGCGGCGCGTATACGGCGCGATGCCAATATTGCGACAGGTGCTGTGGGCATGATCGCGCCGGGAAAACAGGCCGAAAACATTATCCAACGGGGTGATGCCGACATTGTGCTGTTTGCGCGGGAGTCGCTGCGCGACCCATATTTCCCGCTTCGTGCCGCAGCCGAGTGCGATGCGGACATCGACGTGCCAGAACAATATTTACGAGCTTGGTAAGCTGAACTATCATGCAGGACCCAAAGTTAAATCACTGAAACGAAGAGGGAAAGATGAGAACCATTGCTGTTACACGCTATATCACGCCATTACGTGAAGGAGGCTCACTGCCTGCCATCATTGAAGCAGATGATGACGGAATGTATGTGCTTAAATTCCACGGCGCAGGACAAGGTGCGCGCGCATTAATTGCTGAGTTAATTGTGGGTAAGCTCGCGCTTGCTTGCTCTTTGCCTATGCCTGAAATCGTATTCGCTTCTCTTAATTCCGAGTTAGGCCGCAGTGAGCCAGATGCTGAAATTCAAGACTTAATTCGCGCAAGCACTGGGCAAAATTTAGCGATTGATTACCTCCCTGGATCAATTACATTTGATCCGGGAGTCGATGTTCCTGATGCCGATTTAGCTTCATCCATCGTTTGGTTCGATGCTTATACTACTAATATTGATCGAACAATACGCAATACCAATATGCTGATGTGGCAACGTCGCTTATGGATTATCGATCATGGTGCGGCTTTGTATTTCCATCATAGTGATAATTATTCTCCGGAGCGGAGTCAGGATCGCTTTCCAATGATTCGTGATCATGTACTTTTACCCCATGCAAGCTCGTTGCGGGAAATTGATGCAAAAATGGCGTCTAAACTTTCGCCAACAGTCATCCGAAAAATCGTTGAGGCAGTTCCGGATAACTGGCTAGAAAGATACGCTGATTCTGGTGACGCACACTCGCAACGAGAGCGTTACATCGATTATTTAGTAAAACGACTTGAAGGTCCTAGGGCATTTGTAGAGGAGGCAATTAGTGCGCGCGCAACATACTTATAGCTACGGCATAGTGCGTGTCGTTCCGCGAGTCGATCGCGGCGAGTTCATCAATGCGGGCATTATTCTCTGGTGCCCAAAGTCGAGTGTACTGGAAGCAGAAATTTTACTCGATAAGAAGCGGCTCCAAGCAATAGCCCCTGACATCGATATCGATACAATCAGCAACCATCTGGCCATGATTCCGGCCATTTGTCGGGGAGATGAGGCTTGTGGCAGTATCGCAAAAATGTCACCAGTTCAACGTTTTGGATGGCTGACCGCTACACGAAGTACCGTCATTCAAACCTCACCCATACATATAGGTCAATGCGGGGATCTTGCTTTAGTGATGAAGCAGTTAATTGCGAGTCTGGTGCTTGTTTCAGGTAAGTCCTAATGGGGTGTTTTTGCACAACAGTTAACGCTGAAAATAGGCCGCTCATGCCAGAAATAATTGAAGTTCTTCTGAGTTTTCCCTGAAATTTAGTCTCCCTTAACTAACGCAAAATTAACGTTAAAAAGGAAGATGAAAATGAAAATACCAAGACGATCATACACAGTTCAATTCAAAGAATTGGCTGTTAAACGTGTGGCAGATGGTGAAGCGATATCGGTTGTTGTGAAGGAACTAGATCTGGGCAATCAGACATTACGCAGCTGGATCGAAGCGAGCACTGCTGGCAAGCTAAAAGGCGTCAATAGCGAAGTCATCACGCCGGACGAAATGGAAGCATCCAAACTACGTTCGGAGGTTGAGCGATTAAAACGTGAGCTTGAAATCATAAAAAGCGACAGCGTACTTCGCGCGCGATGTCCTGTGAAGTACGCCTGGATTGCTGAACATGGGAAGCAGTACTCACTGGTGGAAATATGCGCAGCATTGAGTGTCAGTATTAGCGGTTATCGCTCATGGGGACGTGGTGGCACACCAAATCGCAAACGCCTGGCGGATGTGCAAATGGTGGCGCTTATTCGTGCTACTGATGGTGAAATTAAAGGAGCTTACGGCAGTCCTCGGGGTGATATCCCCGTTGCTCTCCAATGTCATGCTACATGAATTCAATACATGGATGGAAGCGAACTACCTCAACGAGAAGATACGTCGTGACCGGTGGGGATGGAATGACGGTAACCGCCGACATCCTGATGATTATAACGTCGTCGGCCGCTGTCGAATACAATTCCGGTCACAAGCAATCATGCAGCGGGAGAATCGTTAGTTGCCGTGCTTAATCAACTACAACTCGCTGTGATCAAAGCAGCTGAGCGTCAGGATTTTGAGCCAGCTGAACTGTATCCCGAAGGAATCTCATTGCGAACCTCAACCTATGAACTACCTTCCCTCAGTAGTTCAATGCACGGAACTCACGAAGCGATGGCAGCAAAATTTCTCTTGATAAATCTGAGTGGGTGACTCCCCATCTGCTACCAAACGATACTTGCCGGGCAGGTTTCGAAGTCACCCTTGATGAACACACTAAACAAATCTCAGATCGGATCGATATGGACGCCGATGCGTATGGCGGGAAAGCAGAGCAGGTAATCAAACATATGGTTGGAGACTTGAGGGTTCTGTTGGGAGTCGTACCAGAGTTGTTATTTGGCAATTTCGCATAAATGAAGCTTCAACGTAGAGATATTTACGAAAGTACTTGATATGCCTGACTTTAATTTCTGCTCTATCGATCCAATGCTCTCGCCGGAAGATTTATGCACCAGCCTGCCGTTGTCCGGCACTATTCGAAAGAATGTGATGCAGGGTCGTGAGGCGTTGCAAAATATACTGGAACGCAAGGATCCACGCAGGTTTGCCATCATTGGGCCTTGCTCGATCCACGATCCTGTTGCTGGAATGGATTATGCGCGCCGTTTGCGGGAGCTACAAGAAAAAGTGCGCGATGTGCTGTTGCTGGTGATGCGTGTGTACTTTGAAAAGCCGCGTACCACGATCGGCTGGAAAGGCTACATCAATGATCCCGATCTCAATAGTACATTCCAAATTGAAAAGGGCATGAAAAAAGCGCGTCAGTTCATGCTAGACGTCTGCCAGCTTGGCCTGCCTGTTGGCGCTGAAGTGCTGGATCTGATTTCTCCCCATTACCTTGGCGACCTGATTTCCTGGACTGCCATAGGCGCCCGTACCACTGAATCGCAGACTCACAGGGAAATGTCATCTGGTCTAGCGAGCCCGGTAGCGTTCAAGAACGGTACCAACGGCGACATCGACATTGCGGTTAACGCCATTCTATCGGCATCCATGCCTCATTCATTCCTTGGTATAGGCAACAAGGGGCGAGTGGCTATTTTGCGCACCAATGGCAATCGTCATGGACACCTTGTGCTGCGTGGTGGTGATGTGCATCCCAACTATGACACAGTATCGGTGAGCCTAGCTGAAGCGGCGCTGACCAGAGCCGGTTTGACAGCCAATATCGTGATCGACTGCTCGCATGCTAACAGCCACAAAAATCCCTTGTTACAGTCGATGGTACTGACAGATGTTGTCAGACAGATCCGCAGCGGCAACAAGTCTTTGGTCGGCATCATGCTCGAATCGAATATTGCGGCTGGCAAGCAGACCATTCCAAGCGATCTTTCCCAGCTCAAGTATGGCTGCTCCATCACAGATGGTTGCATCGACTGGGAATCAACAAAAATCATGATCTTGGAAATGGCAGCGATATTGAGAGAGTCATCGACACATGCCGCTAACAAGCAGGTGCCAGCTTGTTGAGAACGGCTAAAAATTGATAATCAGAGGCAGCCGACCTGTTGTTGGACGGAGCGCGCTCGCAGTTTATGCTTCGCGGCAAAGGCCGCAAGCAACGTGCGGTCCCCTTGGCCAGCGACATCATTGCAGCAATCGACAGCTTGCTGCGCGAACGCGGTATTGCTCGGCACGAGCATGTGCCGGTATTCGTCGGCGCCCGCGGAGGGCGGCTGACGCGCTTCGGTGCCACCCACATCGTGCATCGTGCCGTCGCCGAAGCTTCCAAGCATATGCCCGAACTCGCGCAAAAAGAAATCTCGCCACATGTCTTTCGGCACTCATTCGCGATAAAGAAGTGGCGCTGAAAATTCAGACCAGCGTCTAGGTGGAAATTCTGCTCAAATGAGAACGCGCGATGCTCTGGCCCCAGTGGATCAGACGCTGCGGCGTCCACTCCATATGGGCGCGATGGGCCGCCGGCATGTGGGCGGCGATGGTAGTGAAGCCGCCTAGTCGGCTGTTGCGGGCATGGCTTGCGACGCGCTGCCCGCGATGCATGATTTCAACCACCACGGTCGTAACACGCGCGTAAGCGTCGTCTCACCGCCGTCTAGACACTGACTTTATGATCCGCGACGATGGTGTCCGCTATCGATAGCGGACACTATGCCTTACATACCGCCCGAATCCAAACCAACGAAACCGAAACGTCGCAGCTTTACGGCCGCGCAGAAGAAGGCCATTGCCGAAGAGGCTCTGGCACCCGGCGCTTCCGTCTCCCGTGTTGCCCGCGCCCATGATCTTAATACTAACCAGGTATTCAAATGGATGCGGGAGTATCAGGGCAAACGACATTCAGAGTCTATCGCCTCGACGCTCATTCCGGTCATGCTCAGCCACACCGATGTAGCAGTGATGCCCGCCGTAGCAGAATCACCGATCACGACAACCGGGACCATCGAGCTGCACCTCCCGAAAGGCCGAGTTTGCCTGACTGGTGCTGTCGATCCCGGCGCACTGCGCCTGGTCCTGGAACATCTCAGCGCATGATCGGTCTGCCAGCAGGAACACGCATCTGGATTGTCGCCGGCGTGACCGACATGCGCTGCGGCTTCAATGGACTCGCTGCCAAGGTGCAGACTGCGCTGGAAGAAGATCCGTTCAGCGGCCATGTTGTTGTGTTCCGTGGCCGGCGCGGCGATATCGTCCAGCTGCTGTGGTGGACCGGCGATGGCCTTTGTTTGCTCGCCAAGCGCCTGGAACGTGGATACTTTGTCTGGCCGCAGGCACGCAACGGCACCGTGCATCTGAGTCAGGCACAGCTATCAATGCTCATCGAAGGGATAGACTGGCGGCGTCCGGAACGTACTCAACGCCCCCAGTCAGGCTGGTAAACATCCCCGCCTTTACGTAAACTACCGACATGCCCTCACACGCCGCCCTCCCTGACGATATCGACGCCTTAAAAGCCATGATCCGCGAGCGCGACGACATGGTCGAAGCCCTGCGTGAAGAACTATCCGGCCGCAAGGTCGAGATCGAACAACTCAAATTGTTCATCGCCAAACTCAAACGCATGCAGTTCGGTCGTAAATCCGAGAAGCTCGATCGCCAGATTGAACAACTGGAATTAAAACTGGAAGATTTGCAGGCCGATGAGGAAGAGGCCGCTGTAGAGATGGAGCGTCGCGGGCGTGCAATACGTACCCGTTCGGAGCGCAAGCCATTGCCACCGCATCTGCCCCGCGAAGAGAAGGTTTACAGGCCCGACGCTGTCGCCTGCCCCGATTGTGGCGGTGAGCTGCGTCAGTTAGGTGAAGATGTATCAGAGCAACTGGAATTCATTCCCGCCAGCTTCAAGGTGATCCGCCACATTCGTCCCAAACTGGCTTGCGCCTGCTGCGATAGCATCGTGCAAGCTCCGGCGCCGAGCCGGCCCATCGAACGCGGCATGGCCGGTCCAGGCCTGCTGGCCCATGTTCTGGTATCGAAGCCGGTCGCTATTGGCCGACTGGGTCGGTGCCTCCAGCAATCTGCTGCGTCCTCTGGTCAATGCGGTACGCCACCACGTCATGGCCGGTCATAAACTGCATGCCGACGATACGCCGGTACCGGTATTGGCCCCAGGCAATGGCAAGACCAAGACGGGCCGATTGTGGACCTATGTCCGCGATGACAGGCCTTCCGGCGCAACGATCCCGCCGGCTGTCTGGTTCGCCTATACGCCGGACCGCAAAGGCATCCATGCGCAGACACATTTGATTCCCTTTGCCGGCATCCTGCAGGCTGATGCTTATGCCGGCTTCAACGCCGTCTATGAAATCGGTCGCATCCACGAAGCAGCTTGTTGGGCGCATGCCCGGCGCAAATTCTTCGATCTGCACGATGCGCGTCCGTCGGCAGTAACGGCCGAGACCCTGCGCCGTATCGGAGAGTTGTACGTGATTGAAGCGGACATTCGGGGCCAGCCGCCCGATGAGCGCTTGTCGGTGCGCCGCGCAAGATCACGTCCATTGCTGGATGACTTAGAGGCCTGGTTGCGAGCCATCCTGGGAACGCTATCGCGCAAATCCGATACGACGGCGGCGATCATGTATGCCCTGAACTTGTGGCCAGCGCTGACGCGCTATTGTGACGACGGAATCGTCGAGATTGATAATTCGGCTGCTGAACGTGCGCTGCGCGCAATTGCGATTGGACGACGCAACTACCTGTTTGCTGGAGCCGACAGTGGTGGGGAGCGGGCCGCAGCGATCTATACGCTGATCGGCACTGCCAAGTTAAACGGCATTGATCCCGAAGCGTATCTGCGTCATGTGCTCACGCACATCGCTGACCATCCGGTCAATCGAGTTGACGAATTCCTGCCTTGGAATGTCGCATCGATGCTGGCCGTCCCAGCGCATCTCGCTGTTTAAACTTCGCGATTGACGCACGGCTCTTTGCGTCGTCACACTGCTTTATAATTTCGGCATGAGCCTACCGAAAAACTACTATAGTTTGCGTCTCGAACTGACGCGTATTGAGCCTTTGATCTGGCGCCGCTTGCTGGTGCCGACCACGATCACCTTGCCTAAACTACATCGCGCCATCCAGGGCGCCATGGGCTGGACCAATTCTCACTTGCATCAATTTCATATCGATGCTGAACAGTATGGCGAACCTGATCCGTATGGCGGAATGACGTTGATCGACGAGAAGGGAGTCAAGCTATCGTCCGTGCTTGCCGGGAACATACGCGAATTCGTCTACGAATACGATTTCGGCGACGACTGGCTGCACCGGGTGGTGGTGGAGAATGTGCAAGACGCAAATCCTGCATGGAAGGGTTCGCTTTGCGTGGCTGGTCAACGCGCTTGCCCCCCGGAGGATGTCGGCGGAATCCCTGGCTACGGTGAATTCGTCAACGCCATCGCTGATCCCAAACATGAGCAGCATATCGACATGTTGCGCTGGGTCGGCGGCGCATTCGATCCGGAAGGATTCGATATAAACTTCGCAAACTTGCGCATCCGGCGACTGAAGGGGTAATTCTCCTTCTAGACGGTCGCGGAGCGACGCTTACGGTGAATCTGGCGCATCGAGCGCTTGAGCTGCCTGGCGAAGCGCCGGTAATTGTCGCAGAACTGGGAATAGGCATAGGTCTGGCAGCCTGCGTAGTCGGCCCGGTGTTCCTCCCACAGCAGCATCAGCGTCACGCCCTTGCGGCGCAACTCCTGGTGCAGGCGGCCGTAGTCCGGCAGAACATGGTCGCTCGGCCTTTCCGGGGCGACCAGCAAGCGCCGCTCCAGCGCTGCTTCGTCGGCGCCTTGCACTGCCGGCCAGTCCAGGCCCGCTGCCGCTGCCAGCCCGACATACTTGGTGACGACACCCTTTGAAATGCCCAGTGCATCGGCGATCTGCTGGTGCGAGAGCCTGGCGTCCAACTTCAAACGCAATACGTCTTTTATCTTACGCATATTGATTCTTGGTACGGGCACGCTGTCTCCAGACAAAAAGCTGGAAGCGTACTCGCTCGGTTGCTATATGCGTAACACCATTACTGCGCTCTACGACGCCGTTCCGGCATCGTGACCGATGATTCCGGTATCGTGACCGCCGATTCCGGAGCACACCCAAAATCGGTCACGATAGACCGGAATCACTGGTCACGATGCGCCGGAATACCCAATACCCTTTTCTCTTGTATCAAAAAACGTAAAATCGGCACAGTCATTGCAGTTGTCACCAATGCTATGATCACTAGCATTGTATACACCGATTCTGGTATTACATGCAATTGCAAACCAATCGTCAATACAATCAATTCCATAAGTCCACGTGTATTCATCAGCGCGCCTATCATGCAGGCATCTCGATGCAATACACCGGTCATTCTTGCGCCTAAGTAGCAGCCACCAAATTTCCCCGCGACTGCACCAAAAAGAAATAAGCTAAACCATGGGAAAAAGCTTGATGACGAAATTGCACCGAGGTTGGCGTGTATACCTGCATAGGCAAAAAATACTGGCATCAGAATCAATTCGACAAAACCGTCCAGGCGCTTCGACCATTCACTGGTAAAGGCTGGTTGACCTCGTAGCACCAGCGCAGAAACCAATGCACCAAAAGCGCTATGAAAACCGATTTCTGCTGTGATTAATGACGAAATTAGCACAAAACAAAACACCGCTGGAAGCAATTTTGATACATCGCCATGGCGGGCGACGCTCCGAAACAAGACGTTCCAGATTGGACGAATGACCAATAGCGACACGCCAGTGAAGACGCACAACAAGGCAACGTTACGAACAACATCGAGCCATGCCATCACGCCGACCGCGAAAGCCGAAATCAAGGCCAGCATCAGCCAGCCGAGCGCGTCTGTCATCGTTGCGGCAGCCAGTGCTATGGTAGCGATTGAACTGCGGGTTAAGCCAAGATCTGATACGATGCGGCTCATCACAGGCACGGCCGAAATCGATAGCGTGACGCCGCAAAACAAAACATAAGCTACCTGCGGTATGCCGCTGCCTAGCGTTGATAGGGAAAGTAGCGCAATAGCGCAGCCAATCGCAAATGGAATCAGGATACCCATTAGCGCCACGGCCACCGGAACACGCATCCGACCCTTTTCACGCAAGACTTTCAGATCAAGATGGAGACCGAGTTGAAACATCAGTAACACTAGTCCCAGGTCGGCAAGCTTGGACATAATGGGAATAATATCGCTAGAAAACACCGCCCCATAGTAACTTCCACCCAATGTGCCAAGGATAGACGGCCCGAGCAGCAAGCCAGCTGCGATTTCGCCAACTACGCGACTTTGTCCAACTTGTTTAGCCAATGCACCAAAGATGCTCGTGGTCAGGATAATGATGCAAAGCTGAATGATCCACATGTTATTTTTTTCCATGAGTGTTGCCATTGAAGACCTCAAACAATCTGTTGCGCGAGCCATGTTTGCCACTGGCAAGGTCGAATTTCTCCGGATGCTATTGCCCTGACCCTCTACATTTTTCGAGGCTCCTTATGTGGACTATCGGGCGACGCTACGTAATGTGTTACCAATGTTCTTTGTTGCCCCTATGGTCTTGACTTGCGCCATTTTCTTCAAAGGCAGCAATTCATCCAAACGTAAATTTTGTCAAGTGTTTACAAGGACTTTGTGGCGCGATTGCCCTGCTATTGAATCCGTGATTTCGGTTGAGTTTTGTGTGAGTAGAAACTCGGCAACCGTATCGAAGAAGGTATCGAGTAATGCCTTTTGTTCGTCAGGCGTTAGCTGTTGATCATTCAGTTCAAGGGACACTTGCAATACATCGCCGTAATCCAATAACCGCAAGTAGATAGATGGCAGCAGAATAGGCCAAGGCTCACCGGATGAACGTGTCACTTTAGGTGGCCATGAAGTGGCAGTTTGCTTGCTGCCTGCAGCGGGTTGGCGAATGGAGAACATATTGATCGTTGTGGCGATATGTCTCGGATCTTCGACCCCTTCTCCCTCGTCGTGCAGCGGATGCCTGAGCAGCGTAGGTACTCTCAGCATGAGTGAGCTGTGGTATTCGATTTCATTTGACTTTAACATCGATCTAAAATCGATTTCCGGAGGTACGGAAATTTCGACTAAGTCACTGCACACCAGGTAGCCGATGATGGGAGCCAAAGCAGGAGAGGTACGTAGATCGCCGATACAGCGAATCGGAAACCGTGCGACGCCGGACCAGCGCGCTAGGGTAATGCCAAAAACGGTGAGTATGACGTTGAAGAGCGATGTTTTCTGCTCAATGGCATAGGCGTTTATTTTGTTCAATACTTTGCTGTCGAAGGAAAACTGGTAGTCGATTTTTACACCTGGACGCCAACTGAGCACTTGTTTGCTATCAGGAGCTAACAGCGCCGATTGGTGTTGTAGCCGCTGCGCCCAATACTCAAGCAATGGTTGGCATTTGGTGTTGCCGAGCCATTCTCGCTCCCATTGGGCATAATCTGTGAATTGTGCGACGGGAGGAGGTAACGAAAGAGGACTATCACTCGTTATCAGATTATCCAGCTCGGCGATAATCAGCATTAACGAAGCTGCATCGACAATAATGTGATGGAAAACGAATAGCAGGAGGAAGTCACTTTGCGAAATGCTGATTATTTTGGCACGAATGAGCCACTTGCCGTCGAGCGGAAGCTGCTTCTCTGAAAATGCTGCTGCCATGGCTCTTAATTGCGTCTCTGTTTCTATGTCAGAGCTGATAGGCTTATAGATTTCCTGTTCAATTGAGAATGTTTCTGGAGCATTAAAAGTAACTTGCAATTGTCCATGTGCTTCATGAAATGAGGTGCGCAGAGTATCGTGCCGGGTAATGAATTGTTGGATTGCTGTTTCAAGGATGGCATAGCTAGTATTGTGATACAGCTTAACCATTGGCAACCTTTCCTGATTCAACTGCCTATCTGGCAGGCCGTACCAGTTCCACCAGATTTCCTGTAGAACGGATGGCATCGGATGCGTAGCTTTTTCAATTTTTATCGGGCTTTTAAGTCGTGCAGCCAGGGCGGACAGATAATCAATAACGGCTTTGCGATTCGTGCTCAAGGTTTCCCTGTCCTTGGGCGTGAGTGCGCCTTTAGGTGCACGATAGGTCAGCGCGCCATCAGCCAGGCTAAGGACTATGCCTTTAGCCTGGAGGTCTGCAAGTAATTGCGGAATGGACTGCATAAGCATGTGCCTCCTTCGCGTCAGGTTGCTCCACAATTAGCAGGGTCTTCATATAGCACACCGTCTCTGGCCATAGCATGGATCTCAGCGTCTGAATAGCCAAGGCTCGAGGCGATTTCATGATTGTGTTGACCAAGATCGGGGGCGATGTCCAGTGTGTTCGATTGTGTATGGGAAAAATTGAATGGAACGGTTGGCATCATGATCGGCCCCAACACAGGGTGATCCTGTTTTATGAGCAGGTTGCGCGACTGTATTTGTGGGTCTGCCAGTGCTTGGGCGATGGTCTGTACAGGGGCACAGGGGACTTCAGCACGATCTAGTGTTTCTAGGCAGCTTTTGACGCTGCGCACTTGAGTCCATGCTTCTACTAATCGAACCGCCTCTTGACTGTGCGCATTGCGATTAACGGCAGTTTTAAAACGCGTGTCATTAGCCAGGGCATCTCCACCAATCAACATGGCTAATTTTCCCCACGCCTCATCTACTTGTGCAGCGATAACCAAAGCACCATCTAGTGCAGAAAAAACCCCATATAGTGTAGATTGCGGGAGATGATGGCCACTACGTTTTACAACTTCAGTACCATCACTCAAGGTATGAAACTGAACGGCGTAGTCATGCATCGACACCATGCAATCGTATAGAGCAATATCAATATGCTGACCAACGCCTGTGGTGTGGCGACCGAAAAGGGCGGCACATACTGCCGCAACACCATGAGCACCCGCGTACATGTCAGCCACAGGCATGCGCATAAGCTGTGGGACATCGTCAGGTTGTCCAATCAAATTCATAGCACCACTCTTTGCCTCTGCGAGCAAACCAAAACCAGCACGTTGGGAATCTGGGCCAGTTTGTCCATAGGCAGAAACGGAGCAATACACCAATCTGGGATTTTCTTTGGCAAGCGCTTCATAACCTAGTCCGAGTTTTTCCAAAGCACCTGGACGATAGTTTTCCACAAACACATCCGATTCTCTTGCGAGTTTCTTCAACAGTTCGAGACCACGTGGGTCTTTCACATTGACACACAAGCCTTTCTTTCCCATATTTTGTTGAAGAAAATAGCCGCTTTGGCCTTTGATGAAGTAGGGATGGTTGCGTCCTGCATCTCCGGTTTTGGGGCGCTCAACTTTAATGACTTCTGCACCAAGCGCAGCCAGACAGCGTGAAACATAAGGCCCTGCAAGAAAGTGACTGTAATCGATGACGCGAATACCTTTAAGCAATGGGGGCTGTTTTAGCATTGGAAGTTTCCTTAGGATTGAGGTGGCTTAAATGATGATGCCTTCTTCGTATTCCTGATACGCAGATGCATCGTCTGTCATCGGTATTGCTGACGACAGTGCCATCATGAAGGCGATTTTTTCACTCATTTGTGACACTGTTGGCGCTTCATATAGGTAACTCAACGGCAGATCTACGTTCATGGTGTCACGTACCAGCGAAATCATGTGCATGCCTAAACGTGAGTCACCACCAATTTCAAAAAAATTCTGGTTTCGACCGATTTGCGTCGACCCAAGCAGTTCTTTCCAAATCTTAAGTAATAGGGTTTCCACAGACTCTGTGGTTATGTTTTGCCCGGGCCTCTCCTCAAACTCACTGTTAGAACAAAAAAATTCGGTCTCGGTTGTTGGCTGCTTTTGGGGAATTGCGTCAATTGGATAGGCAGGTAAATCGATCTTGCGAGGAAATTTTCCTGCATGCAGCAACTCCCAAGGAATATTTCCGCCTTTCGTCCAATACACTGCCAGACTGTTAAGGTCACCCTCTAGTAATAAGACATTCATCATCAATTCACCACTGCTACCAGACAGTAAACTCTGTAGTTGAGAGTTGCTTTTGGTATCGCCGCGATGGACGGATATAGGTACAGTGGATTGTGCAAGTTTTAAAATTTGTTGCGCCTCTGCGGTTATGTGACCTTCACTGAGAAGGTATTGCGCGAGGCCAAGGGATAAATTTCCCAAATTATTCACCACTATGGCTAAGCGATAGTGCATTTCTTCACGACAGGATTGCAAGGTGTAAGCAAGATCTGCCAGAGAGAATCTCTGGCCGGAGATACTATTGTTTGAGGTAGCGTTGCTTGTTTTGCTTATATGGATAAGCAATTGTGATGCAAGGATCAACAAGACACGGGGACTATCGGCAGATAACACAATTATTTCGGATGAGTTTTCTGATTCCATCATATTATCTTCCCAAGGGATGGTGAGGTGTACTGTCAATAGCGGACACTTCCGTCTCAAGCAGCCAGCTCGGTATTGCTGAAATTCTCAACGAACTGTGCTGGCGAAATGTAGCCAAGGCGCGAATGGCGCCGCTGGCGGTTGTAGAAAATTTCGATGTACTCCTTCGCCGATTCGGCGTCGGCGCGGGTGGCATACCTCTGATGATGAATCATCTCGTTCTTCAGACTTCCCCAGAAGCTCTCCATCGGGGCATTGTCGTAGCAGTTCCCCTTGCACGACATGGAAGGCAGCATACCGAACTGCCCGACCAGCTTCCGATAATCGTCGGCACAGTATTGGCTACCTCTGTCCGAGTGATGGATCAGGCCCGGTGCTGGCCGCTTGTTGCGCACGGCACGCCACAGAGCCTGCGCCGTCAGTTCCTGCGTCATGCGTGCTCCCATCGCATAGCCAACTATCTCGCATGTGAAGACATCCTTGATGCCCGCCAGGTAAAGCCAGCCTTCGCCGGTCGATACATACGACCAGTTCCGGCCACATGCGCAGTGGCCAATAGGTTTCCCGCGACTGGACATGGGCTGCCTTGATCGCCACTTTCAGACGCTCATCGTCAGCATGCGCTGCGAGGGCGCGCGCCCGTGCCATGCATAAAAACCACTACGCGATACGTCAAAAGCGTGGCACAGCAAGGCCAGAGGAAAGTCGGGTCGCATGGCGCGGGCAGCGACTCCCGTGCAAAGTACGCGGTGGCCTTTTTTAACACGTCTCGTTCCATGTTCGACTCGGCCAACTCTCTGCGCAACCTCGCGACCTCTGCCTCCAGCTCGGGAACCGTCTGGCTACCGGGCGCCGCAGCGCTTCCATTGCCGCGCTTTGCTGCGCTCACCCAGTTACCCAGCGTTCCCTTAGGCATCGCGATCCGCTGCGCCGCCTCTTCCAGCGACAGCCCTTGTGCCAGCACCAGTTTGACCGCTTCAGCCCGGAATTCCGGCGTGTATGTCTTCAATTTCATTTCAGTTCTCCCTTTGATAAATTTATCAAACAGGAGTGTCCGAAAATGTCAGGCTACCTCATGCGTCGTACCCCACAAAAAATAGCTCGATGGTGGACGAGGGACTACCTGCCGCACGACGGCACGTTACAAGAGCAACACAGGGAAAAAAAGGCGTTGGCAACATTGCCAGGGGCCAGTATAGGCAAATATTTCCATTTGAAAACCTGTCAGAAGTGATAGGTGCATAGTAGGCACCCGTTAGCATCATGCATGGATTCGGCTATAGATTTCCTTGAAAATAGGAGTCGGCTAATGGGAGTCGGGCTCCTCAGCAAAAACGGCAGATCAGAAAGGGGGAGATACGCACCTCTATCGCCACCTAGGTGCGTGCGGAAACTGGATGGTTGGACGACTGACGTCGCGCATCCAGATGAAAAATCTGGGGGCAAAGAAAAAATGCAACGGCGGATGACCTCGTGTTCAACAATGATGTGGTGTTTCGCATCGACTGCCGTCTGGACGTTGTAGCCGACCATCCCGGTTCCGCGCGTCTTCATGGAGCGGGAATCAGGGTCGGTCAGGGAAATCTGCCCATCTGGCGCATTCTTGAGTTGGACCTCGATTTCCTTGAGTGCCTGCATTTGTTTCTTGAGGGCGGCAATCTTGTCTTGCAAGCGCAATGTTCTCAATTGTGCTACCTCGGGTTCTTGACGATCGGCGGTGTCGAGGGCCGTGAGATATTGATTGATGCTGTTTTCAATCTCTCTCACCAACGTAGGCTCGGACCGGGACCAGTTGTCCTCCATGGCCGAACAAGCACGTACTGCCATTGGAACCGAGAAGTTGACTGCGATTGCAGACCGGGGCTATTTCAAAAGCGAAGAAATTCTGGCGTGCGACAAAGCCGGCATTACCGTCATTGTTGCTAAGTCCAACACCTCCGGCGGCGCTGCAAACGGGCGATTCGGCAAGGAGGATTTCATTTACGACGCGCAGAACGATGAGTATCGCTGTCCAGCGGGTCAACCGCTGATCAGGCGCACGACCACTACTGTGCGCGGATTGACCTTCCATCGTTATTGGTATTCAGACTGCCATAATTGCGCCATCAAGGAGAAATGCACGCAGGGCAAAGAGCGACGCGTTACGCGTTGGGAGGGCGAGGCCGTACTCGAAGCCATGCAATCGCGCCTGGATCACTTTCCGGATGCGATGCGAATTCGACGCCAAACCGTCGAGCACCCGTTCGGGACGATCAAGTTGTGGATGGGATCGGCACACTTGTTGACGAAGACTTTGAAACGGGTCAAAACCGAGATGAGTCTGCATGTACTTGCGTATAATTTGAAGCGTGTAATGAAGATATTGGGCGTCGGCCGATTGATGCGGGAGATTCGGGCCTGAAGGGCTCTTTTTTCTGTGAAGATGAACGTGGTTTGGAGCGCATTGCGGCGGTTTTTAGACTGCCACTCAAAAAATATTTCGTGCCGAAGACTGAAAATCTCGTCAGAATAAACCGCTCTCGTGACTTGGATGGCGGTCGTTGAACACGTTATTGATCGTGCCAACGAATTTTTATGTTTTTACACACTCTGGGCCGACAGTTCCCATTGGCATTCTAAGCCCGAATGGCCGTTGACATACAGAACTGCCGTTCAGATAAGAGATTCGGGTACCATGGAATAAGAGATAGATTCGTGGCCGTGCTTTCTCCACTAGAATCGCCGGAATATGCAGCTTGAGACACAATGTTGTGTCTGCTCTTGGGCTTGCAACGCGCCTCAAGTTCACGGTGTCGGGGTTGTATCTGGATTGGAAGCATAGTTTTACCGTTGAAAATTGGAAGCATAACCTGGCCAAACGGCAGAGTTATGGTTCCAGGCACAATATTGTTCGTGTAGGTCAGATGTTTCTATATTTGGCGATAAAGCCGTGCCTCACTTGAGGTCGGCTGCGAAGTAGCCGAGCGCCTTTTTTAAGATGTCACGCTTCGTCTTAACCTTCGCCAGCTCGCGCCGCATGCGCTCGTATTCTTGGCTTGAAACCCTCTCAATGCCGCCACTACCTGTCTAGCTCTTGCCGCTGGCCCTCTGCACCAGCGGCCGAGCAAATTGGCACGAACATCTAGGTCGCGGGCGATGGCGGCCTTGCTTGCACCGGGTTGATGTACCAATTTGACTGCTTCGCGTTTAAACTCTTCAGAAAATAACCTTCTTCACATGCCACGTAATACCTCCGAGAGTGACATCGATTCCTATCTAAAGTGTCCGTCACGCTGGGGGAGGGTCAGTTTTTGCAAAAATTGACGTTGATGCCATCGACCTCTAGGGGGAGAGGACGCGGGGGTGCTGGATGAGAAATTACTTCCATAAGAAAAATCCCCCAAAGTCTCGAAACCAGGGGGGGGGCCGACGCGAGTTGACTTTCAACACTTTAACTTAACGCCTAGCCCCTGTTGGTTCGTGGGTTTTTTGTGGGTTTTTCACGGGCATTCTAGGAGAAGTGCAGGGAGTTCTACACAATGATATCTTTGCGAAGGTGCATAAAATCGACACCTTAGATTGGTTCGAGTCCAATCGTGCCTACCAGTATTCTCAACGTTTGCGGGGATGCTGGGACAAATTCGGGGCAAATTCGAATTTGTTTGTAAGTGAATATCAGTGGAATGGAAGCGCAGTATGGCTTCCATTTTTGCTTTCTCCCTCCCGCGATCCGCGGAATCAATCCACTTCGCATAGACCGTAAATAGCATTTTTGCATTTGCATGCCCGAGTTGGCGGCTGATGTATGTCGGGTTCACGCCGGCCATCAATGCTGTTGTCGCGTAGGTGTGCCGGGTTTGATATGCGCGGCGCGCACGAATCCCCAAACGCTTCAATGTCGGTTTCCAATAATGGTCTCGCTGGCTGCGTTCGTCATGCCACGGTTTTACTGTAACCGGATTCTCAAATATCTCTGCTGATTTCATGTAAGTGTAGGTTTTTTGCGCTTGAAGCACCGCGATTGCGCGGTCGACCAGGTCGACGTCACGAATTTCATGTGTTTTTAGGCTTTTGAGCTGCCCCATGAAGGTCCTCGCTCGCTCGACTCTAACGGTGCCATGATTCCAGTCGATGTCACCCCAGCGCAACGCGATCAACTCTTCGGGGCGCATACCGGTCATAAATGCAAATTCGAAATAATTCGCTATACGGTGGTCATAGTGTTCGCGCATGCTCGAGAGAATCCATCCCATCTCTTCTGTGGTGAGCGGATCCGGTACAGCTTTCTGATGTTTGCCATTCTCAATACCTTGCATTGGATTGACGAGCTCAGTTATCTCGCGCCCAGCGAGCGTAAAAACACCTCTCAGCGGGATCAGGTAATTATTACAAAGCTTCGCGCTTGGCCAAGGATGCGAGCCGACGATCGCTGCGATTTTTCCGTAGCTCAGGCTTTCGATCGCGCTGTCGGCGCCGAGTTTGCTCTGCCAGAATTTCAACGCGTGTGAATATTGCGAGAGCGTCGCTGCGGCCAATCGACCTTTGGTCTTAAGCCACATGTCGCACATGGCCCCAAAGGTCCTGACCGCCGAGCCCATTTTTTCGGCATTGGGTGAGCTCGGGAAAAACTCGCCATAGACAAAGTTGCCCATCTCAATCTTACGTTTGATCTGGTCGACCATTCGTTCCGCGAACTTGATGTTCGGCGCCGTCGGCTTCAGGTCGAGTGTTTCCCTGCAACGAAGTCCGCGCCAGGTAAAGGACACGCGAATTGCTGATTCGCGAATCTCTACGCCGTTGCCCTTACGCCCTCTACCCATTTGTAATACTCCTGCATGTTCATATTTATGTGACCGTCTGGTGCACGACGATAGTGCACCCCCTCAACCCAGATACCATCTTCGATTTTTCGCCGAACGGCTTTGTCGGTGTATCCGGTAAGGGTGCAAAACACCGGTATTAGTACCAAGTGTACGTGGAGACCTGTCGACCCCATCATTTCACCTTATCCGTATTCCTGCACAATTTCATAGGTTCCTTTGTGGAAAGAATATTAAGTTCTTTCATGCTACGATCCTTTCAAAAACAGGGAGTGATAAATGGTTCAAGCAACTAAAGAAAGCATGGCGAAAGCCGTGGTAAAAGAGGACTGGGAGCCCCAATATCTGCAGAATCATCGAATCGAAACCTTTAAATCGTCCATGTCGCTCTCGACGGAGATATTTAAGTACCTGACTTTGCTGAACGGCGGTGCTGTAGCTGGGATGCTTACGACATTGGATAAGCTTGCCAAGGTTCTCTCAGTAACTACAATTCGAATTTCCGTTGGCTGCTTCATATTTGGGCTTGTGCTTAACGGGTTTGCGATATTCGCACTCTATTTTTCGCAGACAGTTGTTTATAGCAAATCGATGACGAAGCCTGATAAGAAAACTCAAAATGGGCTTTTTTTTTATTCGGCTGCATACCAAATTTTTAGTTTGTCCTTCTTCTGTTTCGGAGCGATATTCGCAATGGTTGGTCTTCATCTTTGACAATGGCCTGATATTTAACTGACACGCCCCATGGGTTTGCATGCAGGTACCGACGTCAATCAAATCACCTTTGGATACGGCTACCCTCGCAATCTCTCGATTGATGCGATGGGACTGAGTCAATCTGATTGGGTTTGTGGCCATGGTAGGATTGCCTGAAAATAACAATGGGAAAAAAGATGTTTGATCGAAAAGACCCCGGAACATGGGTGGGTGGTTTAATTGCAATTTGTGTTTTTCTATTTATCTGTAGTCGAATTGGTGGCGCATTTGGGTTGACCAAATCGGATTGGCCGGGCTGGGTACAAGCAATTGGTTCCGTTTGCGCCATTCTTGCTGCTGTGTGGGTATCGTACGATCAGCACATGAAAGCTCGTCAGCGCGATGCCGACAAAGAAACGCAAGAGATAAAAAATATTCTTAAGAGCTTGCGAGACGAACTTGCAGTGACGGCTGAAGGATTTGCTCAAAACATGGGTGCGCTTCTGGATGCAAGCAACGATGACGAACCCTTCGAGTTTGAATGGCAGCCCGCCGAAAAGCCCTTCGTAATATTTGACGCGTGCGCCAGTCAGATCGGGAAAATTGAAAATGACGATCTGCGAAGGGACGTTATCCGTACCTACGCGCAAGCTCGAGGCCTCCTGCTTTCTTTGAAAATGAATACATTGTTGCGCGAAAAGGTTGAGTCCAATGTTCTCTACTGGCATGAGAAAGATCCCGATTTTGCGAAGGAGCTCTACGACAAGAATAGGGTTAACCTCGTGAACTTCGCAAATAAAATGCGCGCTAGCCACCGCATCGCGAAGGTGAGTGTTGCCGATCTGATTCGTGACATAGACACGTATTTGGCTACGAATATTTCTGGCTGACTTCACGCAGCTCTCGCAATCTCGCAGTTGTGGGCGAAGTCAGATTTCATATCAGTGCTACTCGATTCCAGCCAACGCCCTGATTTCCTTCGTAGTCATGCCTGTCGCTTCATGCAGCTTCACCAACAGCGTTGAGCCAACGGGTAGAACGTTGTTGCGAACTTTGCTGATCACTGGCGCTGCCACCTTGAGTGCTCGAGCAAGCGCGGCATCATTTTTCAAATTTTGATTTGAGATCACGACGTTCAGCATGTGGGCAGGATTGTAGGTTGGGTGATTGATTTGCATTGCATTCCTCTATAGTTGGGTTTGTGTTTGAATGAAGTGGGATCAGTGTTTACGCCCTAGTTCGGATCGACAGGCGCGTTGAAACGCCAACTTGCTTTGATCGTCATCAGGCCAGCCATCAGCACTGCAAAGGTCGGCTCGCTGCGCCTGAACATCAGCTTCGATTTCTTCCTCGGTTGGAGCCGCATACTCGCCGGAGTTAGTGGCGATCGCATTGGCAATGCCATAAGCAGCGATGAAGGCGAGGGCGCCAAGAGCGTTTCGGAAGGCGCTCATCGCTGGCTCCCGGACATGGTTGCTGCAAAACCGGTCGTGCCATCTGACTTTTTCCAACTGCTGACGATGGTCGGAATAGGGGGGGCTTTGTTGAGTCGCGCAACCACAAGGTTCACCCTCTTTTTCAAAGACTCCGTGCTTTCTTCGTTACCCTCGTCAATTGCAAACTGTGCTGCCGTCATCAGCCCTGAGCCGCATAGCGCCAGCAAACAGAGCAGGTCCGGCACCAAATCTGCTGTATTAACTATCTCGGCTGTACGCATTTTCCCTCCTCCGGGTTTTGTGGGGTGATAGGCATATGTTAAAGTTTTACTTTCAATAAAACAAGTTAAACTTGTAATTTATTTGGAGTTAGAACTGCTATCTGTTTTAAGTAGCCATCAAATCAAGGGTGCATGAGGGGGGGGCTCAACTAGGAAGGATCAACGACGATTTAACAAAGCGACACCCAAATGATAGGTTTGCGATGCTAGTTGGTGGGAGATTACGATACGTGAATGGGAGTGAGCGGCTGTTTTTAAACTGTAAGACTTCCCTGTGTGGGGGATGAGCTAAGCCGGAAAATCTCCTTCTCGCCCCCCCAAAAAAAAACCCTCCATGCGAGGAGGGTCGGTGGGAGCAATTGCGATTATAAATCCCTCGCAAATCGTTCGATGCTGCCAGTATTCGTGATGGGGGTAACCTCGACCCCCAAATCCTGAAAGTCAGTCTTGAGGCCCTCATACACTTGTATTTGATCCTGATTTGCAGAGTCAGGCAATTTTGTTGTCAGGAGCACTCCTTTGGGGAGTGCGCCACTAATGGACAATTGCCGCAATTTGCCAACCCATGTCCAGCCGTGCTCATAAGCTGCAGCTGGATCAGCGTGAGCGAGATGAAGTGGCTTAATCGCTTTCACAACTGTGCCATTGCTATCTCGATGCGCGAATGGGAATCTGGCAGAGAATGGCCCAGCTTCTACACGGACTTCTTCATACTGATCTCGTATCGCGGCGGATGCGAGTACGTTTCTTAGTTGCGTTTCGAGGCGTCTTTCGATGTAATCAGGTGTGACAAAATCACGCTCAATATAGTAAGCAAATAATTGATCTAATTTCTTCTCTGGCGCGTCAGTTAGAACCGTACGGGGCGCATCATAACGAAGCATTACCTCTCTTGGACGAATAACTTCTTTAAATATGAAACGCATCGTTTTTTCATCATTTGCCGTCTCATCGGCTAAATATCTCTGGATCCGAACTAACTCACCGTTTAGATCTTTTCTTGCTTCTCTATAGATGCGAGTTTCCAATTGATCGAAGAACGCCGTGATACGTCGGACTCGAGCAAGCAGTTTGAAACCAAAATAGCGGGTCTCCGGGCACATTAGGACTATGCCGATGTTTGCAAATTCACCGGTTTCAACGAACGGCATGAAGCGAATGATCGCGTATTGACATGCGTACTTCACGGAATACTCCAGAAAAAATCTTTATTGAAATCAGTTAGTGATGATTTGATAGCATCTTTGTCAAATTGGGCAGGGACCCCATCGTCTACCCACCACCATTCTTCTGGGACGGTACCACAGGCGCGCTCAAACTCAGCAAATGACTTTTGAAAGCGTTGTGTATAAAGCTCGCGTTCCACTAAGTCGCCAAATATTTGGGGCAAGAGATCGGCGAATATATGGTTTGAAGCAAATCGCTTGCGATCGAATTTTTCCTCGAAGGCTGTATTGTGATCAATGACCACCAGCTGTCTATCTGTTTGATCCCACAACAAATTTGGATTGCCACCTTTTTCACTCAGGGTTCTGTCGCTGTTGCGTACCCACCAGTCAAACATTAGCACATCTTTACAAATCTGGATGTCGACCAATTTTAGCTGGTGGAATTGTATCTCCTGTACATGTGCAAGCGACCTGGACCCAAATGCTAAGCCGCTACCCAGCTCTTGTGTGTCGGCGGCGAGTGACGCTTTGATCAAGATGTCAGGGACGTCAACAACAACAAAGTCCGCAATCGGGAGGCCAAAAGACAAGGCAAGCTTGCCACATAGGTACTCTGAAATAAGGCTATGACGGCCGGCTCCCCGCCCCTTTACAAAATATATCTGATCGTCGCTACCTCGACAAATGAACGGATGCGTAACACCTTGCTCAGAACGTCTTATTATTTCAACAATTTGTATTGTCATAGAGCAAGTGCTTTAATTTTTTTAAAGTGCTAATTTAGTAAGTAAATCATTTGTCATCACAATACCTCACTCATTTATCAATTGACAAGGAGAAGGGCCGCTAATCTCTCTAGATTAAATACCATCGCCGTCAATGGTTACGACGGCGTTATCAGTTGTTGAATATGGTATTAGCATCTTAACTATCTTCCCGGAGGACGTAAGAATCTCTATAACGAGTCGTAAGGGAGGAGGGTTGATATCATCCGAAACAAGTTGATGGATGATATTTTTACAGGTGCCGCCTTCGTCTACGATCGGAAATTGAGAGCCGTCAACTAATGGAACATAAATTGAGACATTGCTCATATGACTCCTTAGCTAGGATCGTGTTTCGATTACGTAATTTTTCTCAACGCAACTGAGATTTTGCCTTAGATTTTATCTTTTACTTATAGATTCTCGCGCTGCAGTAGAACGACTCGACCGATTACGATACATTCAGCGGCGGTGCATTCTTGTCGATGGTAGCGCTTTTGATCTGGATTGTCTGAAACCAAAAACCATCTCCCGAAGTCGCGGACCATCCTCTTTATCACGGCCTCACCATCGAAGTTGATCGCATATACGAGTCCATCCTTCGGGATCACGTCGGCGGTATTAATAACGACTGTGTCTCCATCCGACATTATTGGCTCCATGCTTTCACCCTTGACGTCAATCGAGATCAGTTTTTCTGGTGAGTAGCCCTTTTTCACAAACCAGTCAGCGCGAAAGCTGAGGGGGCGGCCATTGCTAT
>Ga0207117_1023_pt1 | contig 38785 bp, 37 predicted proteins | sample Alteio_BWMinHeat_45_FD_153502 | JGI IMG/M metagenome (GOLD analysis project Ga0207117, IMG submission 153502) | Enriched cells from forest soil in Barre Woods Harvard Forest LTER site, Petersham, Massachusetts, United States -... | ecosystem: Environmental > Terrestrial > Soil > Temperate forest >...
AGAGAAAGAGTAATAAAGTTAGGCAAATTGCCCATTTCAACCGCCCTTGCATCATTAATACTTGGCACCTCTGTGGGTGTGGGACGTTTCACATTTTGTCTTTCGACCTCTGAGGGAAATATTTTGAAACCTGCACTTTATTCTTTAGTAAACTGCCTTTTTACCATAGCTGCCGGCCTTGAAGCATACAAAAATGAGTTCTCAGCCTCAGCCCAAAATCGCCCTGCCTTAGCGTGTGTTGTCCTGAATGCGGCCGGCATCGCTGTTTACAATAGAGCTAAAATCGCCAATTTTCTGCGAAATTAACAAACATTCATAGGGGTAGCCACGGTGCGTAAGCCCGTGGAAACCTAAACATCGAAATAATAATGGATATTGTGGGTTGTGTCTTTTCCGGATCGCGCGGGAGGCGCAGATTCCGCAGGAGTTTTCAAGTTGGAGAGCGCATCTTGTGCTAAAGGGATCAGCCGATCAGATACCTGTTTTTGTGTCAGAAAAGTCAGGCTCACCAAATGGGCTGCTAAAGCATAGACTGTAGGCACCGGAACATGCTGAATCGGCTCCCCAAGCTTAACAAGGGTTCGCCTTAACAAGGTGCAAGAATCTTTTGTGAGATCTGGGTGTGGAGAAAACGAGACCAACGCATCGATGAAATAGGTCGCCTCAGACACCAACCTATCTTCTAGCTTGGCCTCGACCTCTTCACGCAATTGACTCTGTATCTTGAGCACCCGTCCACAACATCTTTCTACGACCGAATTGAACGCGGGAGAGCGGATGCGCTGAAAGACGCTCAAAGCCATTACCCCTCGCACTTTTGCGACAGCTGATTCATCTAGGTTTTTTGCTTCCTCATCAGCGCTCGTTTCAGGTTGGTTTGCAGGCTTTAATACGAGTGTGGCAGCTTGCACAAGCGTGGCAAAAATAACGTCTTGGGAAATGCGTGGGGCTCGAGGGGTTTGGAGTTCCTGAGCAAAAAAAGTGGTGATTTCGGAGGCTAAAGAAAAATTTTTCCCTTCTTGAAAAAGGGGATGCACCTTCTTCCAAATCCGAACAACGGTCTCTATAATTACTTGCTGCAAAGGGTCTCGATCAGAGATGTCGGGATAACCTGCAATCTCTTGGTAAGCATACTTGATGCCTGCCCACTTGGCAGAAGTGGGACCATTTTCGAAAGAGCGTAAAAAAGGAGCTAAATGATTTTTTGTATAGTGAATATGTTGTCCGTTAGGATCGCGATAAAAAATCTTAAAATCTCGATCTTGCAAAAATAAACAATCTGAAAGTTGCATACTTATAACATTTTTTTCAATTCAGCTTCTGTTGTAGGTCGGTCGACATGGCGCAAAGCGGGAATGCCTAAGCTTTGCGCAATTTCGACAAATAGAGGGCGATCGTCGAGATAGATTACTTGCTCTGGGCGTTCCTGCGCTAGGTCTAAAGCGAGACGAAAAATTGCTTTGCCGGGCTTTCTTACTCCTACAAAAGAGGAGACAACAAAAATATCGGCGACTTCTTTCAACCCAAATTTCTCAATCCGGTAATTGGTTAACTCTCGCCCCTCATTGCTGACTAATACGACCTTCAAGGCGTGCTTCCGTTTTAATTCTTTGACATAGTCCAACATGGGTTGTAGCGGCTGCGACTGGGCATACATAAAGGCGACATAGTCTTCTTCAGAAAAGGAACACGGCTGATTAAAAATGGTGAAGCGCAAGTAGTCGTGGAGTGAAATCTTCCCTTCTTCGAAATCATCAAACATGAGGTGGTGGCGCGTCTCTGCCTCGGCGAGGTCGTAACCGAATTTTTCTGCAGCAAGTTTGCGGCTTTGATGCCCCCACCCATTGGTCAATAGAACGCCGCCTACATCGCAAAACAGTGTCGTGATTTTCATTTTAGCTCCTTTGCACATGCCGCAGCGCCAACCGCGACGGCGTTGCCTTTCAGTTTGGATTCTACGATTTCAAATGAATGAGCCGCTGCTTCTAAACAAGCCTTGGGAACGTCTCGTCGAAGAAGCGGTAAAAATTCTGGATATCCTTCGATCACTCCTCCTCCCACGACGAGCCGAGCCGGATTAAAGGTATTGATCAAGCTAGCCACACCAGCTACCATCGCATGAGAGACCCGATCGATCATCTGTTTAGCTAAGGGGTCTCCCTGTTTATGGGCTTCAAAGAGATGTCTAGCGGAAAGAGTCTCGCTATTTCCCTGTGCCAGTTGGAGGAAAAGAGACGCGCGCTCTGGCTCGGCGCGGACGCCTTCTTGAACCATCTTGGCAATCCCCCAGCCGCCGACGAGCGTCTCCCAACACCCGCGTTGCCCGCATGAACAGGCCCTCCCATTGAGGTCGATCACCATATGCCCAATTTCCCCAGCTGTATTGGAGGCCCCTTCCCGCAAAATGCCGTCGTCGATAAATGCGCCCCCAACACCTGTGCCAAAAAAAAGACACAGCAAATCGTTACACCCCTTTCCGGCTCCATAGAGCCATTCGCCCCACGCAGCGGCGCGCACGTCATTAAGCACGGTCGTTGGCAAATGAAACGCCTTCTCGATAAGCTGTTTAATGGGAACCTGCTTCCACTGCACATTCGGGGCCAATAAGACGGTTCCTGTGCTTTTCTCGATTTGGCCTGCGATCCCAATGCCGATGGTTTTTGGCAAAGAGCGATTGGCTGTTAGCTCTTCAAAATGGCGTTTCAGCAATTCAATCTGGTGTTCGGGATTTTGGCGTGCAGTAGGAAAGATCTTTTCGGCAACGACGCGACCTTCCGAATCGACAAGCACCATTGCCGTTTTGGTCCCTCCGATGTCGATTCCCAAAGAATGCATGTCTCTCCTAGAGGATCAGCTGCGTTTCTACAAGGCTGCGTCCATGTTCGGTTAAAAACACCTCTGTTTCTGAACTCTTTTTAATAAAATTGGCTTGAATGAGCAAGGCGCAAATTGCATCGACGGCTTTTGGCTTGACGCTGGCCCGTTCGCCAATGGTGTATTTGTTGAAAGACGCTTCAAAATCCCCTTTCTCCTGACCCATTTCGTAAAGGGCGATCATATAATATTCATCTTTCGTGCGCTGGTAGCGGCTCATGGTTGCACCTTTTTTAGGCGGGCTCCCTCTGCTGAATCTTCAATGACATACCCACGGCTGGAAATCTGATCGCGCAACGCATCGGCCAATGCCCAATTTTTTTGTTTGCGCGCTTCGATCCTCTTGGCTAAAGCCTCTTGAAGATCGACGGGAATCTCTTCGTGAGGTGACTCAAAAGAAAGTACTCCCAACACCTCATTCATCCGTTTCAAGAGCAAGAGAACCAAACCCGCTTGCTCTTTACCGACGCTGCCAGCATCGCAAAGGGCATTGACTTCTCGAACCAGTTCGAAGAGAGCAGCAAGCGCCGCAGAGATGTTCAAATCGTCAGCCATAGAAGTCGCAAAAGCGATGTAGGCGCGCTCGATAATCGGTTCGATAACGCGATCGCTAACGGTGTGGTGGATCTGCTGCAGCCTAAAAATAAAGTCTTGGAGCCGCATCAACGTGACGTTGATCGATTCGAGTCCAGAGAAAGTAAAGTTGAGCTGGGTCTTATAGTGGGTTTGCATCAACATGTAACGCACTTGTGTGCCTGTAAAGCCTTTGTTCAACAGATCGCGCAACGTGAAAAAGTTTCCAAGGCTTTTGGACATTTTCTTGTTGTCGACGATTAGGTGCTCCGAATGCATCCAAAGATTGGCAAACGTCTTGTTCGAATACGCCTCACACTGGGCAATCTCGTTTTCGTGGTGCGGAAACATGTTGTCGATCCCGCCGACGTGGATGTCGATCGTTTCACCGAGCAACTTCATTGCCATGGCCGAACATTCGATGTGCCAACCGGGCCGTCCGCGCCCAAAAGGGCTTTCCCAGAAGATATTTCCATCCCGTTTCTCATCAGCCGCCTTCCACAAGACAAAATCGGCGACGTTCTCTTTGTCGTACTCATCGCATAAAACTCTTTCAGAGGCGCCAACCTTCAATTCATCTAAATGGAGATGAGACAAACACCCATAGCGGGGAAAATGTTTGATCGAGAAGTAGATGCTCCCATCGGTTCCCTGATAGGCAACCCCCTTCTCGAGCAGTTTTTGAACGATCTTGATCATCTCATCGATGTAGTCAGTGGCGGCAGGATAGTTCTCGACGGGTTCGATGCTGAGCGTTTTGAGATCAGCAAAAAAGGCATCTTTAAATGTCTGAGTGAACTGATTCAACGGGATATTCTTTTCGAGTGCTCCTCGAATCGTCTTGTCGTCGATATCGGTTAAGTTCATCACCTGGGTAATTTGAAATCCAAAAAACTTAATTGTCCGTCGCAAAATGTCTTCGAACACATAGGTTCTGAAATTCCCAATGTGAGCAAAATTGTAGACGGTCGGACCGCAAGTGTACATCTTGACATGCCGATCTTTGATGGGCTTCAAGGGCACTTTCTGCCTGGCTTCTGTGTTGTAAAGCGTCAAGGCGATATTCGTTGGCAGCGGAGGGAGAGATTTCATCCGTTAGAATTCCTCTTTCTATGCATTATACTGGTAAATGTTCACTTTCCAAAAGTCTGTAGTTGACCTTCCCTGTCCCCATGATCGGGATATCTTGGAGGCGTACGACGGCTGAAACCTTCACAAGGTTGCTAAAACCCGATTCTTTCAACGCTTTGTTCACTTCGTCTACAGTAATTTCAAAACAAGAAAACAGGATGATCTTGGTTTTCTCATTCGGAAATTCTTTTGCACAAATAGCCATCGCAGGTCCTTCTTGGCTGGTTGGCCATCCTTTTTCGAGGCCGTAGTGAAGAAGAGCTTCTTCTACGGCAGCCAGGCTGACCATCTCGCCTCCCATCTTGACAAACCGTTTCATTCTTCCAGAAATCGTCAAAATGCCAGACTCATCGAAATAACCCAAATCGCCCGTTTTGTACCAGGTGGTCCCTTCAATTGTCGTAAATGGGGAGCTCAAACCGGGATTGATATACCCGTTGAAAACGTTTGGCCCGCGCACCAAAATCAGCCCCCTCTCTCCAGTAGAAACTGGTTTTTCTGTTTCAGGGTTGACAATGCAGAGGTCTACACCAGGCAATGCTCTTCCCACCCCTTTGGGGTTGAGGCCAAAGGGACTCACGGTCAAAATCGGGGAACATTCAGTGATGCCATACCCTTCGACCAAGCACCCATTCTTCCCATATTGCGTTAACATCTGGAAGAGTTCAGGTGGAGCTTTTTCAGCACCCGTCAAACAAAGGCGCATTGATTTGATTTGCTCAGGGATCGCTGCCTTCAAAAGGCCTTTGATGAATGTCGGTGCGCCGCACATGATCGTCACTCCCCAACGCTCAAGCCCACGTGCCAGTCGCTTCCCGTCGGTTGGATTGGGTGAATAAAAGACCCGCATGCCAGAGAAAAGGCCAGCAATCCCACTGACGGTAAAACCAAAGGAGTGGAATGGGGGTAAAATCCCATAGATCACATCACTGCTCAGTAGTTCTAACGTGCTTAAAGCGGCTTTGAGGTTGCTTAAAATATTTTTATGAGAAAGGGGCACCCCCTTGGGCATGCTTTCGGTACCGCTGGTGAAGAGCAATACCGCTTCGCTTTCTGGCTTCACTTGATCGATTCTAAAGTGCTTCATCACGGCACGGGTGCTGCGCTTAGAGTGGTAAAGAGCGGTTAACTTGTCGATTAAAGAGAGGCGTCTTACAATATCCTCAATCATGACGAGGCGATCTTCGACGCCATTGAGGTCGACGTTTTCTAAGCGATCGAGGAACGCCCAAGAGCTGATGACAACCTCCACACCCGACACCTTCACAACTGAATCGAGGTGGCGAGGACCTACCGTCCAATTGACCATTAGGGGAACTTTCCCCGCAATCTGACACGCCATGATCAACAGGTTAGCTGCCACACTTGCGGGCAACATAATGCCGATGTATTTGCCTGGCATCTCCATGATTTTCTCGGCGAGGAGAATCGCGCGCATCCTGAGCTGCGCGTAAGTTTGAACGCCAACGCGTTCATCCGCACACGCAACCTCATTTCCATTGATCGCACAGCGGTTCAGGAACACTTCGGCTAAGGTAGAACCCGTTGCCAGCTCGGCCCGCCTCTTCACCCGCTTGCGGTTCCATTTTTTGATGCTCTGCTGCTCTTCTTCTGCTTCATGCTCGCTCACAAACTTCCCAGCAGCAATCGCCATCACGCGTAACACTGTGGTCAGATCTTTTGCCGAGATGCCAGTGATATCGAATTGATCGTTGAGGAACACAACGACTTCAGCTGTATCTAATGAATCTAAGCCAAGATCGGTTGCGAGCGTCAAATCTGGTTTAATCGAAGAGACAGACATTTCTGTTAGCTCGGCTAACTTAGCCGCGACCTTCTGTTGAATCTCTTGAGGGATGTCTGACAGCTTAATGTCCTCATCCTCAAATCCATGGGCCCCTTGTTTAGGGAGCGAATATTCTTCCTTCCATCGACTATAGGAGACCAGCATAAGAGAGTCTCCTGGCCGAGAATCGTCCTGTGGCACCAGCCCATCTGGACGGTTATACCAATCCTCTAAGTACTTGTTGATTTCCATTCGGGTTCCATCGCGAGGAAAATCGGCTGGAGCTGGCTCTAACTTAACAACGACTTCGCGGCGCGGCGTGAATAAAATGAGATTCTTCAAAATAATCTTAAGCCCCATTAGCAAAGCCCCGCCAAACGTTGGCACCGGCTGCTCAAGCGCTCTGGAAAAACTGCTCCCCCATAACCCTTTGATTCGTACGAGCACCACATTTGCTTCAGGCGCTTCTTGTAATATTTTTTGGACGGCTGAAGAACCCCCAACTGCCTCTCGCGCAGCGTGCTTCACCTTCCCTGCAGGGTAGATAAGAAAATTCTCCCCCTTTTTAACATCCGAAATGATCGTCTGGATGACTTTTTCACCTTTCTTCTTTTTCAAACTATTGCTGGAATTGACAAAGTTAGGCACAGGCAATGCGTTCATCACGTGCATCACCGTATGGATCCCTGGAGTGTAATACATATATTCGATGATCATGGGACGGATTGGGAATTTCGGCCAGACCGCTAAAGTTGCGATGCAAGGATCGACGAAATAGGCGGGGTGGTTGGGAAGAAACAAAATCCCCCCCGAGCGGGTTAATGCTTCAGGAGTCAACTTTTCAAACCCCTCCACGCGGATCCGGTACCGAAACCACAATGCAAGAGAAACCATGTATGCAATCAGGTACTCAATAATTTTTTTCATGTTGCCTCTCAAAATTGATCAGACTAAGATCATACCCAATTGCAGAATCTCTTGCAACAAGACTGGATGGATCGATTGATGGCAAAATCAAATGAAAAAACTCCCCGTTCTCCCTGCGCTTTAATCGCCCACCGCGGCGCCTCGGGTCTTGCCCCAGAAAATACGCGAGCAGCCCTTAGAAAAGCATGTGAAATCGGGGTCGATTGCATCGAGATCGATGTCCGCTTAACAGGCGATCAAATCCCAGTCCTCCTCCACGATGCTTCCCTCAAACGGATCGGGCCCAAGTCGCAAAAACACTCTCCGATCAACCACTCCCCTTTGCAGACCCTCAAAGGGTACGACATCGGCTCTTGGTTCGATCCAAAATTTTCGAAAGAAAGGCTCATCACGCTCGCAGATGCCCTCGCCCTCTGCCAAAAACAAGTCCCTCTGATGATCGAGATCAAGCGGGACACTCACCCTCCACAAGTCATTGTGGATGCCATTTTTCAAGCTCTTGTCGCAAACCGGTCAGCCTGGAAGCATCTCTTTGTTGGCAGTTTTTCCTATCCCGTGCTAGCTCTCTTTAAAGAAAAACTCCAACGCACAAAACTTCCCATCGAACTGATTGGGATTGCCGACAAAAGCGATTGCATCTCCCCTTTCGTCGATTTAGGGATCGGACGATTAGCGCTGTGGCACAAACTCATCACGCCCAAACTCATCGATCCTTTGAACAAAAAGAAGATCCCCATTTGGTCCTTTACAGTCAATAATCGGGAAGAAGCCGAAGCGTTAGCGGCCCTTGGTGTTCAAGGAATTATCACCAATTTTCCCAACCGACTGAAAAAAAAGTAAAATTTTAAACCCATTCTTGTGTATAATGGTCGAACTTACTGAAGCGATGGAGGTTTTCATGACTTATCAAGCACTGACTACAGACGCTCTCCAAGAAAAAATCGACGTATTAGCAAACCCCAAAAATTGCGGCGTGCTTCTCTTGATCAACCAACTCATTAAAAAGTCCAAAACAGAGGGCAAAAAGAAGCGCGTCCGCACTTGCAAACTAGCTGAAAAGCTCTTATCCAATCTGCAAAACACGCCTATTGTCGTTTCGCAAGCCACATCAGAATTCCAAGGACAATTTGTAAATGAGTGCATTGCCATGGCATCTCAAATCACCGCCTCGCCGACAACCCATCATGGGATCATCCGCACCTTTGCAAGCAACCTACTGAAGTATCTCCATGAAGTTGAAGCGAGCTCGGCCGAAATGCCGCTCAAACTCATCCGTGCCTGGAAGGATTTTTCGAGCCACTGGCTCCGCGATGAGATCCACCACGTCTTAATGGTGGAAGATTTATCCTCCTAGAAACGGCAATTGCCGTTTCTAGGATAATTTCTTTCTTAGGAGATACATTTTCGAAGAATTCTCGAACCCTTCGCGAATGAATTCGATTTGGTAGCCAAGCTTTTGGTAGAACGGAAGGGCTTGCCAGTCCATTGTGTTCAAGGTTGCAAAGGTGCACCCCTTTTCACGCGCGTTGCGCTCAGCTTCTTCCATGAGCTTTGTCCCAAGACCAGTCTGGCGATGCAATTCATCCACCCAAAGCATGTCCACGTAAAGGCAACCAAAGATAAACACGCCGCTGATGCCACCCAAAATGGCCTTTTTGCCATCCCGAGCAATCACTTGAAATGCTTCAATGGGACGCATCCCCTTTTTCTTTGCGGCATCGGCGTCAATGCCTTTGAACAAGAGGTTTTCGTCTGCTTGAATGGGATTTTTTTGATACTCTAGAGAATAGTGCAACTACCCAACCTTTTTCTTTAGCAATACTTTAGAAGATTTTAAGGTATGGACATGATGGAATAGCTCTATTTTTTCAGGTTTGCCACCGACGCTTTGTGCATGCTGCGAGTTTTCGAAAATTTGCGCACCGTTTGCGATAAAGTGGTGCTTCCAATCTGATAGGAGTGTGGGAGCAACACCTAATTCCGCAGCTAACTGCGTTACGGTCTTCTTCCCTTTCAAGATTTCCACCACTGCTTTAAGCTTAAAAGCAGCTGAGTAATTCTTCTGAGTTGCAACCATAGCATCCCCCGTTTTTAATCTCAGGCACCACTCATGCGCAAATTGAGTTTCCGCATAAAATGGGCAGCATACATGTAAAGATATATTTTTGGAAATACTTTCTAAACACATGATGTATGAAGAATTTCGTGCCCGTGTGCGTGTGCGTGCCCGTGCCCGAAATTAATAGTCCTCCGCGATGGCCCAAAACGGGATCGATTGAAAATAAATCGGGCACGGGCACGCACACGGGCACGAAAAGAGCTGGTGATGAAGGATCAGCCCTGACTTATTCGATTTGGGAGAGGGCTTCTTCCAGCGCCTTCTTGTCTGTTGCGTAGGTAATTAGAGCGTCTGCTTGGGCGAGGGGGACCCAGCGGAAGTCGGAAATTTCGGCGGCCTGTGGGACGACGTTGCCTGAAGTGATGGCGGCAAAATAGACGACGGTCTTGTCGACGAGTTGTCCCTGGTTTTTAAAGGTGTAGTGGGTGGTAATGGCGTCGGTGAGGTATTGCACGACTGATAAGCCTGTCTCTTCGATCAGTTCGCGCTCGGCTGCTTCTTTGGGATTTTCGGCTCCATCGGGATGCCCTTTGGGAAAACCCCAATAGTGAGCAGATGAGTGCTGCACCAAAAGCACTTCCCACTGCTTCCCCCTCTTCTGGAAAGGAATGATCCCAAATGAGTAGTCCTTGATAATGCCTCCAACTAGTGAGTATAGGCACCAAAAACAAGCGTAGCATTGTGGCCGCCAAAGCCAAACGAATTGGAAATTGCGACCTTAATCGAGGCTTTTTGAGCTTGAGTCGGAAGCGAGAAGCCGAGATCGGGCTCGGGATCTTCAAGATTGATGGTGGGGTGCACCATCCCCGTGGTAATGGCCTTAATGGTAGCCACCGCTTCTATACCGCCAGACGCTCCAAGAGAATGCCCGATCATCGATTTCGTGGCGTTCATCAGGATCTTCTCTGGCTTTTTAAACACTTTTTTAAGAGCATTCACTTCAGCGATGTCGCCAACAGGTGTGGAAGTCGCATGGGCATTGACGTAATCGACGTTTTCTGCAGTGATGCCGGCATCGGCAAGAGCATTGCGGAGGCACAAAGCGACTCCCTCTCCATCGCTGCGAGGCTCCGTCATGTGGTACGCATCGCAAGACATGCCGCCGCCCAAGTATTCAGCAAGAATGGGTGCGCCCCGTTTGAGAGCATGCTCTAAACTTTCAAGGACGATGACGCCAGCTCCCTCCCCCATGACAAACCCATCGCGGCCGCGGTCCCAAGGGCGAGAGGCTCTTGTGGGTTCATCGTTGCGCTGCGAAAGTGCTTTGCAGGCACAAAAACCCGCTACACCCATTTGCAGCACAGCGGCTTCTGTTCCACCACATACCATCAAATCAACTTCGTTGTTGCGGATGTGAGAGGCTGCCGCGATGATCGAATTATTGGCAGTCGCACAAGCGGTTGCAATCGAGTAATTGGGGCCCATAAAGCCAACATCCATCGCCAGTGCCGCGCCGGCCATGTTGGGGAGAATATAGGGAATAAAGAAAGGAGTCACGCGGCGCAGTCCCTTTTCTGCAAGGGTCTTGACGCCATCGACGAAGACACTCATGCCACCCATGCCTGAGCCTAAAATGATGCCGCAACGGGTCTTATCGATTGTTGCAAGACCTTCAGGTCCAAGCTTCGCCTGTTCGAGTGCTTTTTTTCCGGCAACCATGCCATAGGCAATAAATGGATCGATGCGGCGCGCTTGTTTTTTATCGACGTATTCGCCCGGATCAAAATTGACGATCGAGGCGGCAAAACGGGTTGGAAAACCTTCACAAGAAAAGTGGTTGATGGTGGCAACACCGCTTTTCCCAGCGAGCAGTTGTTCGTAAAATGTGTCTACATCGTGTCCTAAGCAGGAAACAACCCCAAGTCCCGTGACTACAATTCGTTTTTTCATTTTTCCTCATTCGACCAGCGGCCTCTTCTTAACGTCAATGGCAACATCGACAATTTTAGCTTTCCGCCACAAGTCTTCTAAGGCATACTTCTCGCGCAGATCAGGTGTCATCAAGTGAACGACCACTTCAGCACAATCGATGACAATCCAATCTCCCACGCTTTGTCCTTCCGCGTGGTAAACGGGTATGCTCAATTTTTCACACACACCAACTATGGCATTGTACAGCGACTTCACGTGCCGCTCAACCGTTCCTTCCGCAATGATGCAATAATCACTCATCGTCGAGATGTGGTGAACATCTAATGCTAAAATATTAAAACCCTTTTTATCAAAGATCGTCTGGGCAATAATATCCAGGAACAGCGTCTTGCGATCACTCGTCTTTTCTGCCATAATCCTCCATAGAGTATAAACGATGTGCTTGAATGTAGTCCAATACTTTTGCGGGCACCAAATGGCCGCAATATAATCTTTTTGAAAGCCTCCCTCTTATCTCCGTGCTCGAGATATCCATCATCGGGATGGGGGTTACCCACCTCTTCAATGCCTGAGCAATAGCAGAGCTTAAGTCTTTCGGCAAGAACAAAGTATATCCAGGCCGCTGCCCCACGAGTAAATCCACCTGGTGGATGATTTCGTCCGCCCGGTGCCACTTGGGAAATGACGCAGCGGCATCCTCACCTAAAAGGAGGACTAAACGGCAAGAGCGATTGTTTTTTTTAAACTCTTGCTGCAATTCTTGGATGGTATCGTACGTATAGGAAACCCCTTCGCGCTGCAATTCCCGATCGTCTAGGGTAAATCCAGGGATGTCAGACAGGGCCAGGCGAAGCATCTCGAGGCGCTGGGAAGCAGAAGCTTCTCCAGGGACTGGTTTGTGGGGGTTTTGACCGGCGGGAATAAATCTCACCTCATCGAGCCCGTGCGCCTCTTTCAGCGACAGGGCCAGGTTGAGGTGGCCAAAATGGATTGGATCGAATGTTCCACCAAAAATGGCTACTGTTTCCGTGATGAACCTCGCGTTTAAACGATAAATAGCATTTCGCGGTACTTTGGTAAAGTCCAGAGTTGATCATCGGTCAAATTTTCCAAGTGATCCACTGCAGCGCGCAACTCTTCCCCTTCTGGTAAGACGGCGTAGCAAAACGCTTGAGCTTTGGCGTGGAGCGTTTTTTGGTTCAATGCTTTTTCCTTTGCCTTTTCTAACCCCTCGCACGCGTGCATCGCGCGGTCTATGAGCGCTGAAAAATCCTTCACGAGAGCGTGCTGAGGCGATTTCTTCGCAAGGCCCGCCGCATTTGCGAGACTCTTTCCCAGCTCTTTTTGCCAACGGAAGGCAGCAGGCAAGATTTTGGTCCTAAAAAGATCGATCATCAGATTCACTTCAATTTCCACGGTGTGCAAGTAAATTTCTGTCAAAATATCGCGGCGGCTTTTCAGCTCCTCTTCTGTAAGAATCCGCTCAAAAGCGGCCACTGTTGCTGGGGTTGTCAGTTCGGCAAACGAATCGATCGACTTTTTGATAATAGGCAAGTTTCTCTTTTTAGCCTCTTTCTGCCACTCTTCGCTATAGTTGTCTCCTCCAAAGCGAACATTCTTTGATTGGCGCAAATATTTGCGGGCCACTTCAATCACGACGGTGAACAGTTCTTCCTTTCCTTTTTTGCCTTTCAAGGCAACCTCAAGGTCATCTACGAGGCGATTAACGCTCTCAGCAACGATCGCATTCAGAACTGTTACGGGAAAGGAAGGATTGGCAGAGGAACCAACCGCTCTAAACTCAAATTTATTTCCCGTAAAGGCAAAGGGTGAGGTGCGGTTGCGGTCTGTGGCATCTTTGGCAAAATCAGGGCTGACATCCAATCCTAGATTATAGCCTTTCGATTTCCCTTCGCGGATGTGGCTCCCCTTCTTTTCAATATCGTTGAGGATCCTCTCGAGCTCTTCTCCCAAATAAACGGAAATGATGGCTGGCGGCGCCTCATGCCCTCCCAAGCGGAAATCGTTCCCTGCAGAGGCAATCGAGGCGCGCAGTAAGCCGGAGTGGCGGTGCACGGCATCGAGAATAGCAGCAACGATCACGATGAAGTGGAGGTTGTTCTCAGGGGTATCGGAAGGGTCTAATAGATTAATTCCCGTGTCGGTGGAGATCGACCAGTTGCAGTGTTTACCCGACCCGTTGATATCGTGAAAGGGCTTTTCGTGGAGCAAACAGGAAAGATCGTGCTTTGTCGCAATCTGCCGCATAAGCTCCATCAACAAAATGTTGTGATCGATCCCAAGCGAAGAGCGTTCAAAAACAGGAGCAACTTCATGCTGCGCCGGTGCGACTTCGTTGTGTCTCGTTTTGACGGGGATCCCCAATCGCAATGCTTCTATCTCAAAATCGCGCATGAACGCTAAGATTCGATCCTTGACCGAGCCAAAGTAGTGGTCTTGCAGCTGTTGCCCTTTGGGAGCCGAGGCGCCAAAAACGGTGCGCCCACCCATCACAAGGTCTGGGCGCAAATTGCGCCAAGCACGGTCGATGACGAAATACTCTTGCTCACACCCCAAAGTGGTGTTGATGTGCTCCGCATGAATCCCAGTCAATTTGAGCAGCCTCAAGACAGCATCCTTAAGCTTGCTATCTGACCGTAAAAGCGGAATCTTGGTATCGAGAACCGCACCCGTCCACGAAAAAAAGATCGAGGGGATGCACAAAGTCACTCCGTCTCCACCGCTCCAAAGAAACACAGGCGATGTAGGATCCCATCCAGTGTAGCCACGCGCTTCGTAGGTGCTTCTCAATCCTCCTGAAGGGAATGAGGAGGCATCCGGCTCGCCTTGGATCAGCTGTTTGCCGCTAAATTTTTCAATCACCTGATCCGGGGCATTCCAATCGATAAAGGCGTCGTGTTTTTCAGCTGTTGCACCTGTGAGAGGCTGAAACCAGTGGCTATAATGGGTAGCTCCCCTCTCAATCGCCCACTCCTTCATCGCCATCGCAATCGAATCGGCGTGCTCGGGTTTAATCTTCTCCCTTGCGTCCATCGCTCGGACCACGTTCTTGTACACGTCGCGCGGAAGCATTTTTTGCATCACTTTGCGATTGAACACATGCGTTCCAAACACTTCAGAAGAACATTCATTGGGGGTTGTATTGGGGGAAATCTTCGATCGACTAGTCACAGTCGCAAGTGCAGCAAAACGGGGATTCATCGCCTTCTCCTTTTTATATTACGATTATATCATCGCCCAGCCGTGTGCATGGCAGTGGGCCTTCAGTTTGCGATCGACATTGACACCAACAGCGGTTCCTGCCGCTTGCAAAAATTCCAAGTCGTGAAAGCTATCTGAATAAGCTGTCACCTGTTCTTTTGCACACCCGCTCGTGCAACGCCACTCATCGAGATAATTGGCTTTTTGGCGTCCCTGAACGATCACAGAAATGTGACAAAAACAACCATCTTTGTCAACAGCATACTGCGTGGCTAAGCAGTGGGAAACTCCAAGTCGTTTAGCAATAGGCTCTACAAGAAAATCGGGAGAACTAGACAAAATCGCAACCTGTTCTCCCGCTCTTTGTGCTTCCTTTAGCTTTGCAATGGCTGGTTGATAGATCAGCTCATCGACCGAAAGAGTGACAAATTGCTCGGCAAATTGCCGAATTTGAATGGCATTAGCGCCAAAAAAAAAGTTCTGAAAGGCGCGTTGGTGCACCTCTTCGATCGATAAAAACCCCAACTTATGAGAAACGGTAAAGAAGACAACAGAAGCGATTTTCGCAAAAGAAAAGTAGCGCTGCGCATACAAAAACTTTGCAAAAGCAAAGCTGCTAGTGACCTTCAAAAGTGTGCAGTCAAGATCAAATGCACTGATTTTTCGCTCTGCACTCATTGGATCTATCCCCAAACCTTCTTCAATTAAATGCCTTTTGCCACCATTGGCACGGTCGGACGACCATATCCATTTTCATGATAAACGTTTATGACTGCTTGCTTTCGACTGCGCGGCTTTTGTCGTACAATAATATCGATATCCTGCCCAAGCGCATTCAGGAAATGAATTAGGCGCTCAACAGAAAAGCCATCAAGCTTACGGCGAATTAAAGCAGATACCTTTGGTTGATTAATGCCCATCACCTTTGCAGCTTGTACTTGAGTCAGTTTTTTCTTCTTTATAATCTGCTCGATTTCCCATACAAGTTTGGCTTTTGTAAGCTCTTCATCTGGATTTTCAATGCCAATATCCGCGAAGACGTTGCCACTACTCATTTCACACTCGATTTCTTCGAAACTCTCTTGTTTCTTTTTTCTCATACAGATTACTCCCTGCCACTTTTGGCGGCGATCCATTCTTTATACTTTTGCTGCGCCCATTTTAGCCTTATTTCAACAAGATCAATCTCCTGCTTAGGCGTCTTGATACCTGTCTTGGACTTCTTCTGAAATGCATGAAGTACATATACCACCTCAGCAAACTGCACCGTGTACATGGTTCGATACGTTCCGCTTCCATCCTCTTCAACAATCTCTAAGATAGAAGCTCCTTTGAATCCTTTAAGCGGCTTAGCGTTCTTGTGCTTGCCACCTTCCTGCGCCATGTACAAAGCGTGCCCCATCTCCTTCCTGACAGCCTTAGGAAAAGCTATAAAGTCCTTTTTGCTGGATCCTATCCAACCAAGATCCTTAACTATTTTCTCACCCATCTCACCCTCTATTCTTATTATCCCAGTTTTGGGCTATTTAATCAACGTGTTTTTTCGTTTTGCACTCATTGGTCATATTCCTCAACAGCCACCAGAAAAACTAGCAATAAGAAAATTAAACACGAAGAGATAGATAATTTTTACAGGCATGATTACAGGATAGGCAGGATCGCGAGCAGCATGATGATCAGGATAATACCTCTTCGCAGTGTTTATCTTGTATATCCTGTCGCTTGCGATCTTGCTTATCCCTGTTCCTTTTTGGGCTTAAGCATCCAGGATCAGCCTTCGAGTTCGGCAATCTTATCTTCGATCTCTTCGATCCCTTGATTGATTTTCTCCAGCGTTTCCTTTTCGGATGCGATGAGAGCGTTGTACTCCATCGCTTGCTCGAACCCAAGGCCCGAACTTCCACTTGCCCTACGGTATTGCTCAAGCTGCTCTTTGATCTCTTGGCGACGAGTCTTGCGCTCTTTGAGAAGGTCCTTCAACTGTCCTAGCGCTTCGCGATCGTGCTGTGGCATATCCATTAACGCACTTTCCTTTTTTGAAGCGATCAGATCGCGGAACGGCTTCATTTGCCTTTCGAGTTCTGCTCTCTCATTTTTCATGACAGCAGCGGCCCCAATTTTGACCACGAGCTCATCGCGTGCGGCAACGAATGCATCGTAATCGCACTGAGGAGCTTTTTGGATGAGTTCTTTGATTTCGTTTTGCAGCTCGGCCACTTTTTCGCGCCGCTTGCGGTCTCGATCTTGCGATTGTTGCTGACGCGCATTTTCAGCCGCGTCAAGCTTTTCTTGGATTTCTCTGCGCAAATCGTGGATCTGTGTTTTTAGCGAAACGACATCTTCACGCCCTAAAGAAACTGAGCGCATGTATTCAGCGATTTCGTCGAGTTGCTTAAACAAAGCATCCAACCCCAACTCCTCTGCACCCTGTGCTGCTTTGTAAGCGTCAATTTTCTCTTGAACCAACTCACAATTTTGCTTATGTTGAGCCTTTTGCTCTGTCCACTCTTTCTTGCGCTCTTTTTCTTCCCCTTTAATCTTGTCCCAACATTCGCTCAAGCGCATTCTAGTATGAGTGAAAGCATTCGTATTTAACGTGAGCGTCTTTGCAATGTTCTGCAAAAATTTAATCTCGTCGCGCAAAGCAAAGAGAGACTCCCGGATGGTTTCAGAAGAAAAGTGATTCTTAATGAATGCATCGATATCGTCGATAAAGAGCTGGCTCAACACTTTAATCTGCTCTTTGCGCCTTGGAAATACAGAATCGCCGATCGCTGAAAGGCGTTGGAAGAACTTATTCTTAAAGCGGACGCGCATCTCCGTTTTAATCAATTCTTTTCGCAAGGCATTGACCCGAGTCGCCTGTGTATTGAGTAAATCGAGCTCTCGCTGTAACTGAAAGTAACGATTGGCATGTGGCGCCAGAGTTGTCCCCGCTAAGTCAAGAGGCGGAGAGGAAAACTTTTCTAACTGTTGATCAAAAGCAGCAATCTCCTCTTCTAAAGCCTTGACTGCAATTTCGATCTGTTCAGCTGCGAATGAGCTTTGCTCGTCAAAGATCTCCTTCAAACGGCGCGCTTCTTTTGACAGATCAGTATATTTATTCCAGAGCACCGTACGCACTGCAGGAGCCATGTTTTCTTTAAATAGCGTCAAGCTTAGGGTCCGTGCATCCCAAAAACTGCGAAAATGGGGCGATCCTGTTTGCGATAATGCCTTTTCCATAAAGTCGATGACAAACTGCAACTTTTGTTCGATGCTTTCTTGCTTTTCGAATTCAGACATGAACTGTTGCCAGTCCTGTGAGCTTGGTGGAGCTTGCTTTGCTTTCCGTTTCTGAGCTGTTGATTCACTCTCACTTACCCCTGCGTGCTCGTCAGATCCATGGATCGAATCTTCCCCTTCCGATTCAGCACTCATTGATTCAAGCTCGTCATTTTCACTCATTTGATCCTCGTTCTCGTCCAGTTCACAAGTTCCATGACAGCAGCAAGATTCGATTTTTGGATCTGTTCCAGATTCTGAAGCGCAGTTGTCTTCAATCAAAGTCTCTTGTTGTGTCATGCTATCTCTCGTTGATAAGTTAGGCGCATTTTCTGAGCTCCATAGTACACGTTCACTCATTTTTGGTAAAGAACCATTAGCCCGAAAAGGAGAAGTTGCGTTTAAATTATCGACCCCAATATACTCCGAATCCGGGAGATCAATTATGAGCGCCATCCATGTAGAAAGTATCGGGAAAAATAGTTTACCAACATTAGTTATGCTTCATGGCTGGGGCTGCAGCTCTGAAATGCTGCATCCGCTAGCGGCCTTGATGACGGACAAAGCCCATTCACTTTTAGTCGACCTGCCTGGATTTGGGCGCTCAGAAGCTCCACAAGGGGTTTGGAGCGCCTTTGATTACGCAGATGCGCTTGTTGCCTACATGAATGAAACTGGCCTTGCAAAAATCGACCTGCTCGGACACTCCTTCGGAGGGAAAGTGGCCATGAGCCTCGCCATTCGCTATCCCGAACGCCTCGGAAAGTTGGTTCTCATCTGCCCTGCAGGGCTAAAACGCCGTTACTCTTTTGTAGACAATTGCCGCTTCTCCGCCATTCGCATGACTGGCAAACTGATCAAATTGATCGATCGGACTTGCCACACAACCTATCATTCGCAATATTTTTCGCCCCGATTTGGCTCCAAAGACTATCTCAATGCGACAGGCATCGTCCGCTCCATTTTAGTCAAAAGCGTCAACGAAGATTACACCCACTTCCTTTCCAAAATCTCAACCCCTACCTTGATTCTCTCTGCAGAACATGACAACGTCACACCTCCAGAAACTGCACAGCGCTTGCATCAAGGCATTCGCACTTCAAGACTGTACGTTTTTCCAGAGAAAGACCATTACCCTTTCCAAGACGTCGGCGCTCACTTGTGCGCACATTATATCAAAGAATTTTTGAATGAGGAATCATGAACGAATTGATCGCTTCGATCTGCCTCTTTGCAGGGTGCGGCCTATTTATCGCTAAGCGCCTCTTGCGCTATCTGCACGTCTTTCAACTCGAGGAGTATAAGAGCGGGCGTTTTTTGACGTGGCTTTGGAAAAATCACTCCTTTGACAAGCGAGGATCTCTAATTGCTCTCCTTGCCGTCATCACGACTGTTTGGAGCGAAAACGTACTTATCCCTTCGGCATGTGCCGCTGTAGCTCTTGCCCTTTATGCCGGGTTCGAACCAGACCCTCGCCGTTTAGCAAAAGTCCCGCTTAAATTTACGGAACGCGCTCACAGAATTTACCAAACAGCTGCGGCATTTCTTATCTTTTTAGAGCTGATCCTGTTCGCGCTCTTCGCTGACGATCTTCCCCTTCTTTGGGCAACGCAAATTTTAGTTATGCAAACAATTCCACTGTTTTTGACCCTTGCCTGCATTTGCCTTCAACCCGACGAGAATAGACGACAACAAGCATTCATCGATGAGGCTAAGGCCATTCTGAAGCGGGTCGATCCGTACATCATTGGGATTACCGGAAGCTATGGAAAAACCAGCACCAAAGAAGCCTTAGGCCAGATTCTACAAGTCACCCTAGGCCCCACCTTTTGGACTGAAAAGAGCATTAATACCGTCATGGGAATCACGCGCGCAATCCGCGAACAGCTCAAAAAGGGAACCCGCTTTGGCGTCATTGAAATGGGCGCCTATGTGCAAGGTTCCATCGACAAGCTGTGCGCCTTAACACCACCGCATGCAGCAATCATCACCAGCGTAGGTGTGGCTCACCTTGAACGGTTTGGCTCTGAAGAGACAATCCTCAAAGCAAAGTCAGAATTAGCCCAGAACGTTCCCTACGAGGGCATTTTAGTCTGTAATGGCGATAACGTTGGCGCGCGTCGCATTGCGCAAGAAAACCCCAAAAAAACACGTTTACCTCTACGGGTTCAAAAAAGAACAGGGTGCTTTGGATGCGTGGATTTCGAGTTATAAGATCACCCCAAAAGGAACGGAATTCGTTCTCCATTGGAACGGAAATGTCTTTCCTGGCTTCACTCCCCTGCTTGGTCAAGCAGCCCTTTCCAATGCGCTGGCTGCCTTCACAATGGCTTGTGCCTTGGGTGCCGATCCGGAGTTTGTCTTAGGCACCATCCGCAACTTAAAAGCCGTCGACAACAGACTTGAGTTGAGAAAAGAAGGAGACGTTACGTTCCTTCGAGACGCCTATAATTCAAACCCGATCGGTTTTAAATCTGCACTCGAAGTACTTGCAGAATTGCCATCCACCCGCCGTATCGTGATGACACCTGGAATGATTGAACTTGGCCACGAACAGGCGGCAAAAAATAAAGAGCTAGCCGAACAAGCGGCTGCTATCTGTAACTCTCTCATCATCGTTGGTGAAACAAATCGCGAAGCGCTGGAGGAAGGGTGGAAAAAAGGTGGCTTAGATCCCCTTAGCATCTACTGTTGCGCAACGCGCGAAGAGGCCTTTAAACATCTGAGCAGCTTTGTCAAAGACGGCGATAGCGTGCTCATCGAAAACGATCTTACGGATTTATATGTCGCGCCAAAAAAATTCTAAAAAGGAAAAAATCAGGCTGGCTGTCTTGTTCGGAGGACGCTCTGTCGAACACGAAATTTCGATCATTACCGGTCTTCAAGCCATGCAAGCGATGGATCCGGAAAAATACAGTATCATCCCGATCTACATCGCCCCAACAGGTAAATGGTTTACCGGAAAACCCCTCTACAACCGGCCTTTTTATAGAACCTTTGACGCCTCGCATCCCGAAATTCAAGAAGTCACTTTGCTCCCTAAACCAGACGTGCAAGGGTTGTTGGTCTGCAAGAATGGGATCCCGACGCAAGAGAAAATTGCGATAGACGCCTGCTTTCTCGGCTTTCACGGCCAACAAGGGGAAGATGGTTGCATCCAAGGCTTGCTCGAAATGACAGACATCCCCTACACGGGTTGTGGCGTTCCTGCTGCTGCGGTCTCGATGAACAAATTCCTTTGCAAAGCCATTGTGAAGGCTGCCGGTGTGCCTGTATTGCCCGGGATCAAAGTCTCAAAAGAAGATGCCATGCAATCGCTTGCAGCTGTCTGCCGCCAAATTCAAAGCACGCCCGGTTTAGAGAATTTTCCGCTGTTTGTCAAACCCTGTTCGCTCGGCTCAAGCGTCGGCGTCTCGCCCGCACTCGATTTGTATGCCCTTCACGGTGCTTTAGCCAAAGTATTTCAATACGACGACTATGCAATCGTGGAACCCTTTATTCAAAATCTCCTCGAAGTCAACATTTCTATCCTCGATGGGACACCAGTCAAAGCCTCTGTCACGGAAATCCCACTCACCTCCCGCGAAACTGGCGCTCTTTCGTACGATGATAAATACATGCGCGGAGGGAACAAGCTCGCAAAGCCCTCTCAAGGGATGGCCAGCCTTGCTCGGATTATCAACCCAGATCATTTGCCTCTCACAGTTAAAGCAGCGATCACCCAGTACGCCTTGGATGCGTTTAAAGCGATTGGATGCTCAGGACAGGCGCGCCTCGACTTTATGATCGACACCTCGAAAGATCAAATCTATTTCAACGAGATCAACCCCATTCCTGGTTCCTTAGCCTTTTATCTGTGGGACCGGCTCGATCCCCCTCTCCTCTACACGCAATCGATCGATCAGATGATCGCACGTGCGTTCGAGAAAAAAGCGATGAAGCTCTCGCTCAAGGATCACATTGGCTTCCGCGCGCTTTAGCAAAGAAGCGTCCTTAAATCACCACTGAGCCCAGTGAGATCAGTGGTTAAATTATACAACAGGCTAAAGCAACTCGAAGTCTTGACGCACCATTTCAAGGGCTACTTCGGGGTCGTGCATGTCGAGGTCTAGAGGGCGAAAGATCTCTTCTTTTTTAAACCAGGTGAATTGCCTCTTCGCATAGTTGCGGGAGGCTTGCTTGAACGCTTTGACGAATTTGGCATAGTCATCGTTTGTGCGGGCCGAGTTCAAAAAGTCGATCGCTTGCCGATACCCGATCGCCTGAGCGGCAGACGTGTTTTCAGACAAGCCCTGCTCCACAAGGCGCGCTACCTCTTCTATTAGCCCTGCAGACAACATTTCATCGCAGCGCTTTTCAATCCGCTGATACAGCTCCTCGCGCGGCCGAAAGACAAACCAACACCGAAAATCGTAGTTTTGTGGGCGCTTGCGCCCTTTCCACGATAACTTGCTCACTTTTTTTCCCGTCAGCGTCAAGATCTCAAGCGCTCTTACGATTTTTTGTTTATCTTTCTTGGTGATTGTATTTGCATACTGCGGATCTAAGATGCGAAGGCGCTCGTAGAGGACTTCAGAGCCTAGTTTTTCGATTTCCTCTTCTAGCGACTTTCTTAATTCAGGAACGGGTGGAGGGCCGCTTGGAGGCCCATAGATCAGCGAATGGATATAAAAACCCGATCCACCGACGATGATCGGCACGCGTTGCTCGCTTAAAATCTGCTGACAACAGTGTCTTGCCTCGTAATAGAAATCGACAACATTAAAGGGGTCGCTGATGGTGCGTGTATCGATCAAATAATGGGGAATCTCATCGCGTTCATCCTTCGAGGGCTTTGCTGTGCCAATGTCCATCCCCTTGTAGACCTGCATCGAGTCTGCGGAAATGATCGAGCCATCAATCATTTTTGCCAATTCAAGCGCAAAATGGCTCTTTCCTACGGCTGTGGGCCCGGCTAGAACAATAACTTTTTTTTTGGGCTTTTGAAAATTTGAAGTAAATTGCTTCTTTGCTTCGACAGCAAACCCGACGAAAATCCTTTCGATTTCCTTCTGTTCAACTGTAGTTCCGCTCATCGTCATAGCTGTTTAGTAGCTTCTTCCTCAGTCTCGAACAGTTCTAAAACATGATCAAAACCCGAAATTTTGAGCACATCGAGCACATTATTCGCCGTAGAGCACAACACCATCCGTCCAGCCATTGAGCGGACGCGTTTCGTCGTGGATAAAAGCATCCGCATTCCTGCACTGCTCAAGTAAGTGACTGCTGCCATATCCAAAAGAACTTTACTTTGACCCTCTTCAATAGAACTGCAGATTTTCTTTTCTGCTTCAGAGGAAGATAAAGCATCAAGGCGTCCCTTAATCCGCAAAACGAGAACATTGCCTTTATACTCTGCGGTCACTTCTGCAGCGGGTGCAGGTGTTGTCATAATACCCCGAGGTCAAAAAAAACAGATCACTAAATCTAATTAAATTGTAACTATATTATTTTACTTTTGCAAGGGTATTTTCTCGGAGCAAAGGTTCCAAAATTTGTTTAGACTTTTTTTTACCAGGGTGTATCATTGGGACGTTTTGTGTTTTGGGGAGGGGATTTTATGAGCTATACTCGAGCAGTGAGAGGAACTGGCGGTGTGTTTACATGGCCAGAAGGAGGAGGGGAAGATATTGAAATGTCCTCACTTAACGGCCTTCAGTCGAATCTTGGGAAACAGCTTTTGCAAAACGGATCCACTATCGTTAGCAGAGAGGCCCTAACTGGTCGGGTGTCGCCCTCTCCTTCTGCTGTTAATAGCTCTGGAGAGACCCAAACAGAAATCAGTGAGTTAGAAAGAGAGTTGAAAGAAAAAATGACAGCCTGGTCTGCTCGCTATGCACCTCATGAAAAATCGGGCGAGAACTGGCAAGCGCTTTTAGCGATGAAGAAGTGCATTCTGGCTTGTCATGACATCGGTGATAATGAGATTCTTCAGTTGATGCTGGACCTTGACTCGTGTGTGGGGTGGAAAGAATCATCGCCACGGGGATTTCGTCCATTAACTCTTAATTATTTGGAAGAAATCATTCTGCTATTTGTTCGAGTAAAATCTCTGCCTTCTTTAGCAGGTTTTTCTCAACTCACAATATTATCAATGACGGATTGTGGAATTGAAACACTTCCAGACTCTTTAAAGGCGCTTCCTAATATGTGGAGTTTAGATGTTAGGAGAAATAGACTACGACATCTTCCTGTGTGGCTAAGCCATCTCAGTGCACTTAGAGTACTTGAAGCTGCTCACAACTTGATTGAAGAGCTCCCTGACGTTTTTCATTCTATAACAAAATTAGAACAACTCCATCTTGAGAACAATCCGTTGAGAAAACTGCCCCTTTCGTTCCTTTCAAATGGTTTTGCCTTTCCAGACGGGGTGAGAAGGGGAATTAGTTTGAACGTTTCCTATGAGACAAAGAAGCAACTTCTGGCGATCAACCATCAGCCAGCAAGTGAACAACACTCCAACACCTTGATTGCATATTTAGTCGATATGAGAAGTTGGGGTTTAGGTTTTCTTGTGGAAAAAAACCGCTTTTCGCTTGAACAACAGGGACATATGTGCAGGTGGCTCGCGAATTTACAAACGATCAGCGATTATGATGATCCAAATGAAAAACTTGAATCATCTGCATGCTCTATCTTAGCGGCTTTAAAGCCAGAGGATTCGACATTTCGCGCAATCTTTCTAGCGTATCTCAAGAAGAGTGCGAAGGCCACAAAGAATGAGGCCGCTTTGTTGTTTATTCGGATCTGGAATGAGTATTTGTTGCACGTTTGTGTCGACGCTAAAAAGCCAAAAATTGGTGCTGCTGTTGGGCAAATGAATCAGTTGCTCAACGCTCTACAAAGCAAGATTAATGAAACATGGTATTATAGGATGAGAGAAACAGATATTTTGCTTTCTAGCTTACTTGAATTTAAGAATACTCTGCAGTTGAATTTTCCATTAAAGTATATGCATGAGCAAGGTTTTGGGACCTCCTTTTTTGAACGAGAGTGGCCAGCAATCCTCGCTGGGTTTGACATCAACCCACACATTAAGCAAGAGTAATTTCTACATTACTCCTGCACTCTAATATACTCTGCGGTCACTTCTGCAGTAGGCGTAGGTGTGGTCATAATACCCCAACGTATCGGGTTTTATTTAAATAACAACTATATTATTTTACTTTTGCAAGGGTATTTTCTCGGAGCGAAGGCTCCAAAATTTGCCCTAAGAGCTCGATGAGTTTAGTTTTGATCGATCCCAATGACCCGTGCCACGAAAGTCCGGCTGCATGGGGATGCCCACCACCTCCCAATGTGCGGACGACAGATGTGATGTCGAGATCTGCCTTAGAACGCAGTGAAACGCGGATGTAATCCACGTCCACTTCCCGCAACAGGACAAAACATTTAATGTCTTCGATCATGTTGTTAAAGTCATGGATATAATCCAGATCGATATGTTCAAGATCGCCGCAACGCCCTTCAAGCTTCCCCCAATCTTCCTTTTTGATCACCTCAATTGCCACTTGATTGTCGAGGTACGTTTCCATCTCCTGAAGCGCATGAGCAAACAATTTTGTCTCTGCCAATGTCACGTGTTGAAAGAGACGGGAATACATCAAATCTGGATCCACCCCCGCTTTGATACACTCTTCGGCTATTTTATGTGCCTTTACTCCCGTTGAGGAATAGCAAAACCTTCCTGTATCGCACAGGATGCTAGCATAAATGCCTGTCGCTGCTTGGACGTTTAGCGCATAGCCACTTTCTTGATACAATGCATACACCATGGCACCAACTGAACACGCTTTTGGATCGATCAGGGTGTGTATTGTCAAAGGATTAATGGCCTCATGATGATCCAAACACACAGTAATGATCCCAGGGATATCCATCAGGTGCGCCAAGCGGCCGATGCGCTCTTTTCGGTGGGTGTCGAGGACGATCAAGACTTGTGTTTGACTGTAATCGCCCTCTTCTTCGTACTCTTCAAATGTCTTGTGGTAATCGAGAAAAGCAAACTTGCGCGGGATGGGGCTATCGCAAACAAAACGTACGCGTTTGCCCATCAGAATCAAAAGTTCAGTCAAAGCACAGGCAGCACCAACGCCATCGCCGTCAGGATTGACGTGCGTTGTAATGACAACCTCTTGGTTCTTAGAAAAAAAATGCACTAATTCTCGCCACATTAAAAAACTCTAAATGGGATAAAAGTAATGGAGTTTGCTTGCGAAATGATCAAGAGAGCGAGCCTTGCAGTTCTCTATCTTGAACTGGCTTTCTCTCAAGGAATTGCACTCTTTCAGCAGCGACACGGAGCTTACATCTTTTTTCCCCATCTTTCGCATGCCAAACATCTAGCTGTAAACGCCCTTCAACTAAAACAGGCGAAGAGCAATCCAGCGCTGACACGCAGTTTTCCGCCTGTTTTCCCCACACAACGACATCGACGAAGCAGACTTCTTGCTGTTTTTCCCCAACAGTTGTCACAAATTCGCGATTGAGTGCAATCAAAAGGTCGGTGACTGCCATGCCATTCGTCGTCTTTCTCAATTCAGGCTTGCGCGTCAAACGCCCTGCGATCAAAACTTTATTTAAAGCGACCATAACACCCCTCATCAATAGTTCTTGTTCTCTTGAGCCTCAATTAGTCAGAAGCAAGAATTATGATCAAGAATTTTTTATATAGGTGTTAAAGTATGAGCAATTTTTTGAAATAGAGAACCTGTTTAAACAGGTTCTTTTTCTTTTTGATCGTCGAGTTCGACGCGAATGCGGCAACCAAAACGGGCGCCAGCGGTGGTAGCAATTGTGCGTATCGCATTGATTGTAGCGCCTTTTCGGCCAACAACTTTACCTACATCTCCATTGCCTACTTTAATGCGTACTAAGACGCCATGCTCAGAGTCTGTGCAGCAAACATCGACTTTCTCTGGAGTATCGACAAGGTTCTTAATGATGTATTCGATAAATTCTTTCATGGTTAAACCCGTATTATGTTATGAATAGCAAACAAGGGGTAATGATATCCACTAAGCCAATATTTATCAAGAGGTAGTGCTTGACAAAAGCAAAAGAAAGCGCCTATATCCTTAAACTGCGTAGAAAGCTTACCAAGCGCTTTGATGAAACGTCCCATTTCGAAAAGCCAGAAGCGATCGAAATCGCCAAACAAGTCCTCAAGGCCCAAATCGATCGACATGCGCAAGAAAGAGCCGCCAAACGCCAAATAACATATACAACGTACGACAAAAATCAACACCCAGCTTCGATCCACAGCAAATACATCAAACATCTCTTGGGACAGTTGGGGAAACCTGTTTTCCTGCACCTCCCTGAAGATGCTGCTTCACATGAAAAAGGAAAACGCGCGGCGGCCCGTGCTGCAGCGGCTCTGATTAGGGATGGGATGACAGTTGGCCTGGGAACTGGTTCAACGGCACAATTGTTCATTGAAGAGCTCGGCCTTATATGTCAAAAAGGGCTCCAAATAACGGCTGTAGCCTCATCCGTTCATACAGCTGAACTCGCTAAAAAACACCAAATTCCCCTTGCTGATATCAATACCCTCAAGCGTCTCGATATCACCGTAGATGGCGCGGATGAAATCGATCCAAAGCTTCAAATGATTAAGGGAGGAGGAGGGGCCCTCTTCCGAGAGAAGGTTGTCGCTTCCATGAGCGGAACGATGATCGCCATTGTTGACCACACCAAACTCGTTAAAAAGCTGGGCGCTTTTCCACTCGCTATCGAAATCCTCCCATTTGGTTACCTAGCCACCCTTGAAGCGCTTGCCAAAGCCGGCTACCGCGCGGCTCTCCGGATGCAGGGCCCTGGCGCAACAAAACCATATCTTACTGATAATCAAAACTATATTGCCGACATTCAACTTCCTGCCTCACTTCCCCCGCTCACCGCAATCGAGCGAGAGCTCAAAGGGATCGTGGGCGTGATTGAAACCGGCCTTTTCCTGAACATCGCCAAACGCGCCATCGTCGGCTTTCCCGACGGACACACAGAAGAACTCAATAGAAAATAAAAAACCCTTCACAAGGATCTCTTGGAAGGGTTAACATTCTTAGCGGCAACCGGGATTGAACCGATGACACGCGGATTATGATTCCGCTGCTCTACCAACTGAGCTATGCCGCCAGAGGGCTGCATGACCAGTACAAAAATAGCGGGGGAAGGATTCGAACCTCCGACCTTTGGGTTATGAGCCCAACGAGCTAACCCCTGCTCCACCCCGCGATAACACTTCGTACTGCTAGCTACCAGTATAACATAGGAGGGAGATTACGACCTAGACAATTTTATTTTCGCAACAATCTTTGATAAGAGTGACGGTCTTCTTGGTGGCTCCGTGCACGTCCTTGGCAAGCTTTAAGCCCCCTTGTCCAAGGGTATTTCTCATTTTTTCATCTTCGAATAACCCAATAATGACGCGCGATAGATCCTCGAGAGGGACTTGTAGGCCGGCTCCATACTCCATGACGAGATCGACGAGATCTGGTTGGGAAAACATGTGGGGGCCAAAAACGACGGGAACTCCGTACCAAGAAGGCTCTAAGATATTGTGTCCGCCAACCTTCGACGTGTAGCTCCCTGCGACAATTGCCACATCGGCAAGCTGATAACATTTCCGCAATAGCCCCATAGCATCGATTAGGATCACTTTGACTGGAAACCCTTCTGGCTGCTTTTGGCTTAAGCGGCGGTAGTTGAGTTGGTGCTTCTGCAAAATCCCTGCGACCTCATTAAAGCGCTCCGGGTGGCGTGGAACGAGAACGACTTTCAAGTTAGGGTGCTTTTCCCATACGGGATTCATCGCCTTAAGCAGCTGCACCTCTTCTGGGTTATGTGAGGAGCCGATCACCAAAACGCGATCCTCTGGTGCAATCCCTAACTCCCCTCTCCACTGCTGCAACTGCTCAGAAGCTAGACGGTTATAATCACCGTCGAACTTCATATTGCCTGTGACCATGATTTTTTTAGGATCAATGCCCAACGATTCAAATCGTGCGCGATACAGCTGACTTTGAACGCAAAATAGATCAATATTGTTAAATATCACATCGCGATACGATGGAAACTGCTGGTAGCGCTCCACTGACTTTGTCGAGATTTTTCCGTTGACGACGATCACTTTCGCTCCTACCTGCTTGGATACCGAAAGGAAATTGTACCAAAAGTCAGACTCGCACAGCACAACTAAATCGGGGCAAACCCTTCTCACAATCGGCCCAATGACCAATCTAAAATCAAAGGGGAGATAGACGTGGTAATCGGCTGAGACCGCTCGGCACGCCTCCACATAGCCCGTTTCCGTGCTCGTCGAAAAGACGATGATCGGATGATTCAAATCGTTCTTCAGCACTTTTGCAAGGGCAGCAACGGCCTTGGTCTCACCCAAAGATACGGCATGAATCCATACGAGCTTCCTTTTCCCCTTTTTGATGGAAGGAAAACCAGCACCAAATCGCTTAAATAAACTATTTCGGTATTTATTGCGAAAAATTAACAAATAGAGAAACTTGGGCAATGAGATGAGCGCACCCAAAACAAGCCCAATTTCATAAAGAATAGAAAATAGCATAGCGCCTTGGATTAGTTGACTTGATAAGTCATCACTTGCCACTTACCATTGTCGTGCACCAATGTTAAAAGCTCATACCCATCTTTATGTTTGACAAACTGCGTATTGTAGAAAAAAACCATATAATCGCCTGGAGGTAGCCCCTTAGGATCTTTCGCAACGCGCTGATCGCTCATTTTGCGTCCCGATTGCTTACCCAGAGGTTTTCGGATCTGGTCTAAAATTTTTACCCATTGCAGACGCGGAACCGTCAACTGCAAAACCTTTGAAGCCTCGTCCCAGCTTTTCTCGTACGACTCTGCGTCCACAAAGTTCAACCACTTGAGAGCCGCTTCAGATGACTCTTTCAAAGATTTTTCGTCAAACTTCTTTGGCACATCCCCTTTTTTGGCGAGCTCAGGAGCTTTCTTTTTAGGTTCAGCTGCTAACAAGCTCATCATCACCGCACCGAACGAGCCTGCAATTGAACCGATGACCCATGCCAATGGTACAGACAAAATCATAAGATTCCCCTTTTTAGATTTTTCATATCTTAAATTGAATTTAAACTTCTTTCCTCTATTTTATCAACCTACGAATTTTCCTTGTTGATTAAAGCTCCCTCTTGTTACGTTCCTATAAGAGCGAATCACGTACTCAAAATTTAACTTACAGGAGAACCAATGAACTTAATTAATCTAACCCTCGGGATCTACTCCCTCCTCCTTCTCATCGGCGGTTTCATGGGCTTTGCAAAAGCCGGCAGTATCGTTTCTTTGGTCATTGGAGTCGGTTCAGGGCTCGTCCTTGGTTATTGTACCATTAGACACTATTTGGGAAAAGGGCTTCATTGCTGGCTCGTTTTGGGCGTGACCACTGCAATCACCCTGTTTTTCGCGTATCGGTACTACACCACACTCAAAATATTCCCACCTGCCGTCATGGTCGTCTGCGGATTATTGGTCATTCTCGTTATGTTTCTCAAACGTCCAAAAAATTGTTGACAACTCGTGACAGCGTGACGTAAATACAGAGAAAAACCAACTATTTATTATGTCCTATACACATTTACTGAAGCCATCAAAGACCAGTCAGGAGCAATTCTCCAGCAGAGTTGTCTATACCCTTGCAGCTGTGGCTTTAGCAGCGACAATTGCACTCACGATTCTTTCTTGGATGAAACTGTGTTCCCAATCGTGCGCAGAGGGCCATCAATACCGCCTCTATGGATTCAAATTCGAAGAAGTCGGTTTGTTTGTTTTCCCTACAATGCTGTTTTTTCATCTTCTCTCCCCTTGGTTTCGAATCTTGGCAACTGCCACAGGATGGATGTTGTGCGCAGCCCTTGGTGCTGAGCTTGTGTTTATCTATGCACAAAAATACATGATTGGATCCTGGTGCCCAGTTTGTTTGTCTATCGCGGCAGCACTTGTGAGTGCTTCTGCAGCCTATTTCTATGAATATTGCAACCGTTTTGAAGAATCATTTGAACATGAGGATAAAGGTCAGATTATGCATCACGTCTACAAAGGTCTATCAGGCATCATCATTTTAGTTGCTGGCTTCCTTTTTGCCTTCGGCGGCATCGGAAAATACCACCCGCTCCAAGCTGCTGAAAACGAAATTAAGGAAAAACTCGCTTTCGGCAAACTCAACAGTCCCGTAGAGGTGTATGTGTTTACAGACTGGGCGTGTCCCGGATGCCGCAAATTAGAACCAATGTTGGAAGCCGCAGCGCCTGAAATCATGAAGCAAGCGCGGCTCATTTTTGTAGACAATCCCGTCCACCCCGAAACCTTGAATTATTCCCCGTACAATCTTTCGTTCATGATCTATAACAAAACAAAATATATGAAGTTGCGCAGTGCCTTAACAGATTTGTCGGAAGATACAAAAACTCCTACTGACGAGCAGGTCGCAGCCCTTGCAAAACGCCTAGGCGCTTCGTATAAGCAGTTGAGCTACGCAGAAATTGCCCTCGCCTCGAAGTATTTTAACTATCTCGTCGAGAAGCTAGAAGTGGAAGGCACCCCCACTGTCGTCGTCGTCAGCAAGGCTCAAAAGAAAGGGAAAAAGCTTGCGGGCACGAGCGAAATCACCGAAGCTGCCATCTTGAAGGCCATCCAAGCCTACAGTAAGTAGGGACTTTGAGGGCTAGTTTAAAATTCGGAAGAGGTAGGATTCGAACCCACGGATCCTTGCGGACCTTCTGTTTTCAAGACAGACGCAATCGGCCACTCTGCCACTCTTCCATGCAGGAAGATTTTAGCACGACCTGACAATTTGTTCAAGGAAGGAAATGCATCGTCTTCACTGTGATTTGATGTGGTGCAAAAGGCCTTGGCATGAATCCTCGAGCATGTCGAGCACGCGCTCAAAGCCGGCATCCCCTTCGTAATAGGGATCTGGGATCGGTTCGTCTTTGTAGATGGAACTAAAATGGGTGATCAGATGGATTTTTGCTTTGTGGTCTGGGGATTTGGCATAGCGGTACACCTCGGCTAACACCTTTTGATCGGCGACGAGAATGTAATCGAATCGATCAAAGTCATCGTTTTCAATTTTCTTAGCACGGCTCACCAATAGAACGCCGCGGCTGCCAGCCGCTTCGCGCATCCGCACATCGGGCAACTGCCCTTGGTGCCAATCGCCAAGGCCTCTGCTCTCTACATGGATCGGATGCTTGATATCCCCTTTTTCAACCATGTGGCGCAAGAGCCCTTCAGCAGCTGGTGAGCGACAAATATTCCCTAAACAAACAAAGAGTATCGAAACCATTATTGCACATCCGCTGCACAACGGAAACCATATGTTCCATTCACTGTACCTGGGTTATTGCGATGACGCCGCGAACAGCGCAAGTCCTCTTTCAGACTCTTCCAACACCCGCCGCGCAACACGCGATAAACCCCCTGCAAAGGCCCTTTGGGATTTTCAGGTTCTTGTACAGACATCTCGTAGTAATTGTACCCATACCAATCGTGGCACCATTCGTACACGTTTCCTGCCATATCGTAGAGCCCATAGTTATTGGGTGCATAACTCATGACAGTTGTGGTATCGGAACTAAAAAAGTTGGCTTGTGTCTTCTCGATGTCATCTCCCGTCGGATACAATTCATTTTCCAGGCCGCCCCTTGAGGCGATTTCCCACTCGGCTTCCGTTGGCAAACGCTTCCCAACCCACATCGCATAGGCAAGAGCCCCATACCAAGTGACTCCAACGACAGGGTGCTTAGAATATCCCGACTCAATGCTCAAACGTCCGCCGCTGCGCTTGATTCTCGAATCGCGCATCCGGATGATATCTTGGTGGTTGCTATCTTTTTCCCCTCCCATCACTTCTAAAAAGCGAACAAATTGCTCATTTGTGACGGGGTGGGTATCGATTGCATAACTAGATAGCGTCACGATATGGCGAGGGGTTTCATCGCGATTGCCATCCGTGCTGCCACGGTAGAAGCTGCCCCCCTGAATGACGGCCATCTCGGTCATCAAGGGTTGAATATTTTTCACTTCGCGCCTTTCGGGGGTGTAATGCTTTACAGCTGTATCCACAAGCAGCAGTGCCGCTGGGTCGAGATCGTTCACAGGGCGCTCCAAGACCGTGTTCTTCAGCATGGGGCGCAATTCTTGTCCGAGTGTCGAAGGAGCTGCGCTCTCTTCCACGATTTCGCTTTGTACAGCCACGAGAACGGGCTCTTGGAGTGCGGTTGCTTCGCTTTGGGCCTGAACCGCAACAGCAACGGGCATATCGATCTGAACATTGCTGCGGACCGCGGTGTAATTTTGAGTCGCTGCATATTCGTGAAAATGGGTGTGAACAGCTTTACTTGAAGTTCGAACCGCTTCAAGAGCCTCCACAAGGCTCTCTGGACGCTTTTCAGGATTGGTGTGCAAGCACTCAGAAACCAAAGTATCCCAGTTCCAGCTATTTTCTTGTCTGATCGCAGAAGGCATTTCAAACAGCCCCTCTGGATATTCCCCTGTCAAAAGATAGTAGGTCAACACGCCAAACGCGTACGCATCAACCTTGGCCTCGGCTGGCTGAAGACACTCAATCCTCTTTTGCTCGGGAGCCAAAAAGGCAAAGTTCTGAAGAAACGAGGCGTGCAATGGGATCGCCTTTTGAGGATCGATAGGTGGATTTGGATACCGTTCAATGCCCGTCTTGGATTGGTAGAGCGCATCGACAATGCCCAGTGCCTCGGCAACAGCCTTAAATGTTCGGGTCAATACAGCCCCTGTTCCAAGGACGCGCGACAGCCCAAAATCTGTCAAAACCAGATCGATCGAGCCACGTCCTTTGGCAACGAGAATGTTGTTCAGCTTAAGAGTGCGGTGCGCCATCCCTTTTCCATTTGCCCCCTTTTTACCATGGGCATAGTCCAGGGCGTCGGCAATTTGCCTTAAGAGGCGGAATAAAGTCTCTTCATCAAATTTTTTCCCTCGAGACAGCATGTATTGCGCTAAGTTCGTCGTCTCTCCAAATTCATCTACGATGCAATCCGTCACGAGAAAATACTGCCCTTGGGAAAAGGAGACGTTGTGGATTTTTGCGATATGGGGGTGTTCCAATGTCGTCAAAAAAGAAACTTCCTCCTCAAAGCGCTGGATGAACCCTCGATCGGACGACAATTCAGAGGGGAGCAACTTAAGCACCTGTTGCTTTTTCATGAAACGGTGCTCGGCTAGATAGACAGCCCCCATAGAACCGTGACCAATCAGTTTAATCAGCGTGTAATCTCCTAACATGCGCGGTTCTAACATTATCCCCTCTCCTTTTTATGGTCTTAGACGCTTCATGATCACACGATAAGCGCCTGCTACTTCATCTTCCTTGAGATCAATTCCTTTCTGTATGACCTTCACACTCGTCATAACCGTAGAATGATCCTTATTAAAAATTTCCGCAATCTTTACAAATGGTAATTTCAACTGATGGCGACATAAATGCATCGAAATCTGACGTGGCAGCACACATTCGCGCGTTTGCGCCTTCCCTGTAATATCTTCGACCCTGAGTCCAAAATGTTCAGCTGTACCATGAATGATCCCGTGTGGCGTTAAGGCATTTTGTTTCTCTTCTGCCAGCAACCCTTCAAGCATCCCTGCTGCCATCAAGAGAGAAAGCGGCCCCTTCACACCTTCCATATGCGTGCGCAACACCAATGTCTCCAATGCTTTCACGAGCATTTTTGCCGTGCTGAAGGCAGCGAGCAGATATTCACACAATCTTGGCTGCAAATCGAATTGCAATACGCGTGCCTTTGCCTTCAAAATCTCTTCTAATTCGCGAGCCTGCGACATGTCGATCCCATGGACAAACCCCCATTCGAATCGGCTCGTCAGGCGGGGCTCAATCATTTGAAGTTCTGAAGGAGGGCAATTTGCCGACAAAATGATTTGCTTGTTATCGAGGTGAAGCGTGTTGAAGGTATGGAAAAACTCCTCCTGTGTCGCCCCTTTGCGCGAAAACACGTGCACATCATCGATGATCAACACATCGTTATTGCGATACGCCTGTCTAAATTGACTCATCTCCCCTGCACGAATCGCAGCGACAACGTGGTCTGTAAAGGTTTGTGCATTCGTGTAGATCACACGTAGCCCATTTTTCAGCAATGCCTCTGCACACCCCATTAACAAATGGGTTTTTCCCGTTCCCGAACTCCCGTGGATGTAGATCGGATTGACTGTGCCAAGCGTTTTAGGATCTGCACAGAGTTGAATCAATACCTTGTGCACCATCATATTCGATTCGAGAACGACGAAGTTCGACAACGTGCAGTGGGGGTCGACTTGGTCAAAATGAAGTGTAAACTTGTGCTCTTCGGCCAGGTTCCCCTTTGCCTTTTTTGTCCATTTCTTTCGGGAGGGTGCGTTTGCTACGGATAAATGGATCCGTATGCGCCGCTTATTGTTATTGAGAAAGCGCGCATCGGCTTTTTTTCGGATGTGTTCTTCAAACCACATCACCTGGAAAGTATCTTTTGCCTCAAGATAGAGGTTCCCGGCATCAAAACTGAGAATCTTCAACGGACGCAGCCACTTGTTGACGGTCTCTACACCCAATTCCTCTTGCTGTGCTTCGAGAAAATCCTTCCAGGCCTGCATGTTCTACTTCTTCCCTTGTTTCATCTGCTTTGTCGTGATGTACTGCTGCAACATCCCAAGCAACATCGACGACAACCAATAAATATTCAAGCCCGATGGGAAGTTATAGAACATAACCGTAAACACCACTGTCATCATGTTGCCCATCATCTTCTGTTGCCGCTGCTGGTCTGTCCAGAGCGCTGAATTCTTCGGAAGCGACGACATCATAGCTTGTTGCAAGTACATCACTCCACCAAGTAAAAACGGCAATAGGTGAAATTCATTTCCGATAAAGAAGATCGGATAGTCCCACCGGAATAACACATCGGGAGCTGCCAAATTATCGATCCAGCCAGGGATGAACGAAGCCCCACGCAGCTCAAAAGTCGATTTGAGCAGGTCGAACATTCCGATCAAGAAAGGCATCTGGATCAAAAGTGGAAGACACCCCGATATCGGGTTGACGCCGCCATCTCGATAAAGATTCATCACCTCAAGCTGCGCTTGTTTTGGATCCTTTTTATACTTCTCTTGGACAGCGGCAACCTTTGGCGCAATCTGCTGCATCTTCAGCATCGATTTTGTCGACCAGCTGTTCAATGGCCAAAGCATGACGCGCAAAGCCACTGTCAACAACACAATCGAAAACGCCCACGATCCCGTCAACGAATAGAAGAACTTCATCAAGACGAAGAGAAACTTGGCGAACGGCTCGGAAATAAATGCAAACCACCCATGAAAGGTTTGACACGCAATGTAGTCTGGGTTGTAGCCCGTCGCTGGATTTGAATAAACTTCATCGACTTTTTTCAAAACGCTTTCGGCAAATGGGCCTGCAAAAATGCGGTAGTGGAGCTGCCCCCCTTTAGAAGGAATGGGCAACAGCATCAAATACCCTGGCATATCTTTTGCACTGTACCTGTCGTACTCTTGACCAATTTCAACTAAACGCGAGGGGACAACGACCCCTGGAACATACTGAACGCGGTAACCGGGCTCGGTCTCCTCAATGCTATCCATGATTACGCCGAAAAACCCGTTGGAGTTGCAAATCCAATCGGGATACACAGAAGTGACGGTTAACGAATCCTTCGGTAAATCGATCGGCAATACTTCAGCCTGTTGATTGCGCGTCAAACGGTATTTTAGTGCAGGTGCTGGAGCTCCCGAAATCCATTCTACTTCGGGGATCCCCGAGGTTAGCCACAAATTGCGCGTATCCCCTTCGATCTTTACCGTTAAATCAATGCAATAAGGGGCCTGCGTCTCTGCAGCCACAGAATAGGTCTTCGTGATCGTCCGGTGCGATTGAACAGCCTCAAATACAATCGACTGCTGATCAAATTGTTTCACTTTGTAAATCAATTCTGCAGTCTCTGGGTAGTCTGAAACGATGTTAAACGCATAGTAGCGCGGTGCCACCCTTACATTCTTCCTCTTATCCTTTTCGATGAGATCGCGGCGTAAAAGTGGATAATAGCCGCCAAGAACCCCTTCCGCGTGCTCCTCACCTTCTCCGTTCGGAGCTTTTGCAGGTGTCAAATAGGCGTGAGCTGGAAAACGTGCATTGTACGGGTGCTTTTCAACCATATCGCGGTCGACATCGATCTCTTTCACAGCACTCAATTTGTCGCTTTTGCCTTGGAAAGGTAAGTTAATCTCCACAATGGCTCCGCCGTAATTCGAAAACACGACCTGTTGATACGGCGTTTCGAGCACATAAAACTTCTCTTGCCCTTTTGCGTCGGAGCGAATGGCTGTTTTCTTTTGCGCTGTTTCGAGGAAAGGCGCGAGTTTCGGCAACACATTGAGCTGTTCGATCACTCCCGTTTGAGGATCGTAGACGCCCGCAGCAACATAGCCTTGATCTGTCTTCATCAGAGCAATTGCCGAGTGCATGACGAACGGCACTCTCTCCTTGACTGGCGGCTCCTCTTGCTGCTGAAGCTTAGAGAGCACCTGCTGCAAAATCTCAACATGCGCATCGACATAATCGGCAACATAGACACTCACAGCTGCGGGATCTTCCTGAGTCCCTGTAGAGACGAGCTGCAACTCAAACCGCCCAAAATCGGGAAGATCGCCAACGGTTGCTAAATCGGTCTCCTGCAGACGGTAAAGGTGCACGGCGACGCCATTCGTAGCACTTGCGCTTAAAGCATAAGGCCTCACATCCCCTTTTGCGTAGATTTTTTCAGGAACCTCTCCCGATTCTGGTTCCAAAACGATCAACGCTTTACCCGCCTGTACAGCCGTTGTCCAGACTTTCCTTCCTGCCGGTTCCTGTGACACGGGAACGAGAGGCAGCTGCGAAGCTTGAGCCGTTCGCTTCTGAATCTCTTGGTTGAGACTGGCAACTTGCTGCTCCCGTTTTGCTGCTTGTTGAGTTCTCCAATCTCTGAGAGATTCAGTATGTTGCGACTCAAAATACATGTTCACAAAAAATAGCGTAAACGTGAGCGAGAGAACGAACAGAAGGGTGCGTTTATCCATAAGTTTCCTTTAAAAGAGGTACAAAAACGGAAGCTTAGCACAAAAGAGGAAAAGATCACAGCACTCCTTTTCGAGCCATTCCTATCCTTTATTATTCACTATGAAATAAAAAAAATACATTTGACATAAAATACTGATTATAATACAATTGAAGCAAATTTTAGTTCGGAGACTATTGATATGTCAATTCCACAAGCTGTTCATTCTCAAATCCCAACATGGGTTTCTTATTTTGCCTCGCAAGTAACCCCAGAGAAAGCCATCGCAGTTGGTTCTATATTAGAAGGGGTTTTTTACAGTTCGATCCGCACGGTCGATAGTCAAGAGAATCGAACAGTCAAGTGGCTTTGCGAAACAGCCGTTTCGAATCGCGTCACCATCCAAATGTTGTTCACCGCGGCCAATGTAGCGACTTGCCTCTATTACACCCAACGGATTTTCAATGCGACCCGCTCTCGTTTTTCCCTCCCCGTTGCAGCCATTGCTGCGATCGCGCCATGCGCACTGAATGCTCTTTTGTACAAACAAGCAGACAAAATCCTCAATTCCGCAACCGAATCTCGTTTACAATCCCTTTTAAAATTACCTGATAATGCCAGCTCTACCCAAGAAGAAGTCTGGTTCGTTCACCGTACAAAAATCGGTCAGCAAGTTGCACTTGCGTTGTTGGCTCAGAACCCCATCAACCTTGCGATTGATGGATTGTGCAATGCCCATAGTTTCTTTAAAAATGCACAGTTGAAATGGAAAGATTTCACGTTTTCTTTTGAAAGCGGAGATGAAAATTTTGAAAATAGTGTCGATAAGGGACGAGTCACGTACAAGGA
>Ga0207117_1025_pt1 | contig 34974 bp, 34 predicted proteins | sample Alteio_BWMinHeat_45_FD_153502 | JGI IMG/M metagenome (GOLD analysis project Ga0207117, IMG submission 153502) | Enriched cells from forest soil in Barre Woods Harvard Forest LTER site, Petersham, Massachusetts, United States -... | ecosystem: Environmental > Terrestrial > Soil > Temperate forest >...
TTCCTCCAGTAAATCGCCAGCGCGAAGGTGCTGGAGAAGCAGACCATATCAAAGAGCGGAATCATCAAGAAAGACTCCGCGTCGGTGGCATGCATTTGTAAGGTATTGAAGCGTGCCATGGCGACAGCGGTAGAGACGCCAACCACGAAAATCAGTACACCCAGCGCGGCTCCGAACCAGCCGATCCGGCGATGCAATCGCACATTGTGGGTGCGCACCAGCGCAGACTGTAGCAGGAAAAAGAGCAGCCAGCCGGAAAAGACCACCGCGTGTAGATACAGGATCGGGGGCGGCGGAATGGCTGGGTGAATCAACCTGTTGCCCACGGTGAAGCTGAAGCCGTAGACCACCGTTGCGGGAATCAGGAGCGACATGAAGAAGTAGAAATACTGATCGAGGAGGCCGCCACGTTTCGTTGTTACGGCGGTGGCCTGAAGAAGCCTCGAATTGGAAGCGGTTACCGTTGATTTCTCGTACGGCGCGGCGGGACTCGCGCGGCGCGATACTACTACACCTGAGGCTTCCTACCTTTCATTATTCCCAGCCCAGAATGCAGATGTAACGGCAGCTCTCGGCACTTAGTGACGGCGAACTCTCTAGCGTCACCATATTTGAGGTAAAGCAGCCCGCTGAACAACTTACAGGGTGCGCTGTATTCCTGAAAAAAGCTGCGGGCAGCACGATTGTGGAGAAGCAAATTGTGGTGCGTTTCCCGCCGCATCACTTCGGCAATCAGCACGACGGCATTTAATTCAAGCGAATGCTGCAATTCGCAACCTCGGGCATGAATTGCGGCTTGGAGGAAACACCGATGCATGTAGCACGGCGATGGCTTAGCGCTTTCGTCTTGACGGCGGCACTTGCGACCACCGGTTCTGTGGTAGCTGCGGCGCCGAAACCGCAGGAAGTGCAGGTGCGAGTGTACGACCCGGGACACAAGGACTATCACAACTGGGATGAGCGCGAAGATCGTGCCTATCGGCATTATCTGGAAGAGCGGCACGAGCAATACCGGAAGTACGAGAAGATGAAGGAAAAAGAGCAGCGGGATTACTGGAACTGGCGCCACAGCCATCCGGACTAGTGACTTTTGGAGTCACCAGCATTTACGGATAGATATTCACAGGACGATAACGTCGCGCCGCTCGTCTGAGGCTTATAATACCGGGGTCGGATGGGCGGTGCGGCATGTTTTTCCGGATTTCGACTATTGAAGAGCCGCGTGGCGACCTACAGGTTGCGCTGTATTCCCGAAAGACGCTAAGTACGCCATCATCATTGCGAAAAGCAAGCTTGGCGCAATTTGCTTCGCGACAAAAATGACAGAACATGTAAATCGGACTATTACGTTGGCGATAAACGCGAAGACAGCGTTTAGCGCATTGGTTAGCCGGGCGTCACTGGGAATATTGCGAGTAGTAGGAACTCAAAGAAAAAGGGCAGAAAGATTCATCGCGATGGCGCCACGGCCAGTCAAACCATTCAAACTGGAAAGCCTGCAATCATATGTTCAGAGAAGTATTGCGTCTCGCCGCCGGTCGGAAGCGCACAATTTGTGGGCCGATGGGCGGCACGGCTCTACCGCTCGACGATTAGAAGAAGTCTCAGCCGAGCCGAGCATGAAACGGCCTGCCGGAGTGACAATTATCGCGATCGCCACGTTCGCCGGGGCTGCGATTCTGGCTCTGGGTGCTTTCGCGTTCTTTTTTGTGGCGGTGATGGCGATCGGCGGTGGAGACGGAGGCGATCCGGTTTCCGCGTCGATTGCGGGGATGGGAGTGGCTGGAGGATTTTCACTTGTGGTGCTGGCCGGAGTGGCGGGCTGCCTTGCGCTCGGAGTTCTGCAATTGTGTGAATGGGCGCGGATTCTGGCGATTAGCTGTATCGGAATTGGAATTTTGTGCACGATCATCAGCATTCTTACTTTCATCGGATACCCCGTAGTTCCGCTTGGCCCGATGATTTTTGTTCACTCGCTTGTGATTGGCGCGGCGGGCTGGTCGATTGCGTATCTCGCGAAGCCTGATGTGAAGCAGGCGTTTTCGAGCGGGCTGACCCTCCATCGTTCAAATTAAGAGATCCCGTTAAAAAATCAGAAGCAGTCGGAGAGTTGCGTTGAGCAGCTCCGCTTAAGCTTAGAGGATGCCCACGGCGCGAGCTGCGAGCAGGGTGACGATCATCAGAGAGATGATCGACTGCACCATCATGACCACTTTGGCCCAGCGAGAGAGGACAGCGGTATCAGTAGGCGAGAAGGCCGTGCTGGTGTTGAAGGCAAGAAAAAGATAGTCGATAAACTGCGGAGACCAGATTTCCTCAGGCTCATCGCGTATCAGCATCTGAGGAAATAGAAACGAACTGTCGAGATCGCCGTGAGCCTTGTCGCGGCCGAGCGGGCCGCCCGCATCGATTTTCCAGTACCACAAAGCGAAGACAACCACGTTGGTGAGCCAAAGCGACACCGCCGAGCGAAGGAGTGTCTGTGGAGAATCAAGATGCTTCGGTATGCCCGTAACCAGAAGAGCGAGAGACGCAATCATGGCGGCGGTGATGAAGCCGGTGGCGGCGAAGGTGAGGATTCGGGAGACGTTGTAGTGGCCGCGGTGATTGGAATAAATGAGCGGAATCAGCAGAATCACGGTGATGACGAGCAGGCCCCAACTGGGGCCTACGGAGAGCCGCTCGGGCATCGAGCGGTGAACGAGCGCGGCGGCGAACATGGCGACGAAAGCAGGCCAGCGGGGCTCGTGGAAAATTTTTACTGGTTTGGCCATTAAATCCGTTTCGGCAGGCCGGGCGAGCGAAAACGGCGCGACGAATGCCAAGCCGACCGACCGTATCCTATCAGTTTTGGCGTTGTGCTGGCACAGCGTAGGCGCGGTGGTTGCTCAAATTTCTGGTGCAGCGGCCGCATCGAGGAGGCGGATTAGGATCAAGATTTCGTCCGCTTTGAGAACCTTGCGAAGCTTTTCGTCCACGGCGCGGCGCTCCTTGATCAAATACTCGCGATATTTGTTTCCTTTGGCCGTGAGATGGACCAGGAGCGCTCTGCCGGAATCGGCTTTTCGCTCTGTGAGCAAACCCTCCTTGATCATTCCTTTGATAGCGCGGTGAACTACGGTGCGATCGAAGCCGAGGAGCTTGGCGATTTGGTTCTGGTTGAGTGCCGCGCCGCCGCGCAGGGTAGATAAAATGAAGCCGCGTGTCGCCGAGCATCCGGTTTTTTGCTCGAGCCTCTTGCTGATTGAAAAATAGGCTTGGGCGATATGAGCAATCGCTGAATCTCTCAGAATCTCAGGCGGAATCGGCCGCTTGTCTGCGGGGATCATAGAACCTGCACGGTCGCGCGGAGCGGGCGGCGCCATTGCGGCTGGTCCACGTGGCGTGACGATTTTTTTCCGATCGCGATGACTAATACGATCTCATGGTAGCGGGCCGAGAGGCCCAGAAATTTCGAGAGCCTGCGGCCGTCAAACCCTTCCATCGGACATGTATTCAGCCCCAGTGCTTCGGCAGCGATCATCAGGTTTTCGCAAGCGAGCGACGCGTTCTTTGTGGCCCATTTGAACATGCCCTGGCGGGCGACGGGAGGAGCGCCGAGGATCGTCCACATATTCACGAGCCTGCAGATCACCCATTTCAGCGCTCCAAAGATGCCGAACCACCCCTGGATGAAAAACCATTGGGCCCATTTGGATCTCCGCTCGGATTCGTAGATTTTCTCGGAGGAAAATCCTGCCGCACGCATCCATTGGAGTTGAGACTGGGTGGTCGTTTGCCATGATCCGAGATCGGCGACGGCTACGACGAGAGCCGACGCGGTGGCCGCGGGCGATTGATTCATGCACAGTCTGGCGGCTTCGCGACGGATCTGCGGTGATTCAATCCAATAGAAGCGGTAGGGTTGGATGTTGAAGCTAGAGGGGGCCAGGCGGGCGGCGTCAAGGATCTGTTCGCGGGTTTCTGGTGGAATTTCGACGGGGTCGAAAACTTTCACGGCTCTTCTTTGAAAAATCGCGTCGAGGATCTGGTTCATCTCAGCCCCCATGTTGTCAGTACAACATAGCGATGTTGCAATTGCAACAAAAATCTTATAGAGGGGTTGAGCCGATGCTGCGGAAGCAGAGCTTCCAGCTGAACTCCTACTCGTACCGTAGCGCGATGATTGGGTCGACGCGGGTGGCGCGGCGAGCAGGGATGTAGCAGGCGAGTAGCGCGACGCCCATGAGCAAAGCGGGCACGGCGATAAACGTGATCGGATCGGTGGGTTGGACGCCGAAGAGAAGACTCGTCATCAGCCGCGTGACTGCGAATGCGGCGACGAATCCCAGAATCACACCGAGGAGCGCGAGGCGCGCACCTTGGCCGAGAACCATCGAGAACACATTGCGCGGCTGAGCGCCGAGAGCGAGACGGATGCCAAATTCTTGAGTGCGCTGGGCGACCGCGTACGAAATCACGCCGTAAATGCCGATTGAGGCGAGCAGCAGCGCAAGGGCCGCGAATGCGGCGAGGAGCAGCATCGAGAAACGGGGTTGAGTCATGGAGTCGTCGACGAGGCTTGCCAGGGTGGAAACTTTCGCGATGGGCAGCGTGGGATCGACGGAGCGAATCACCTCGCGCGCGCTGCCGATGATGGCGCGGGGGTCAGCTTGCGTGCGCAGGGCAACTTGCATTGTGAGCATGTCGGGATAGGGCTTTTGCGTGTAGACAACATAGAACTCTGGGCCGGTGGATTCGCGCACCGTGAAATGTTTTACGTCTGCGGCGATGCCGACGATGGTTAGAGTGGGAAATTTGGCGGGAGGAAGCTTGATCGATTTTCCGATGGGGTCTTCGCCCGGGTAGAACTGATCTGCGAGCGTCTTGCTGATGATTGCGACGGGTTGCGAATCGGCGGTATCTGAGCCGAGAAAAGGACGGCCCCGGAGAATCGGCGTGCCAATGGCGGAGAAGTACCCGGGCGAGGCAATCGTGTAAGACGCAATCGGATTGCGTCCGGAGCTTTTATCGAAAGTGCGGCCGGGGATTGCAAATGCGGAGGATTCCTGGCCGCCGCTCATCGGCATGGGGCTTCCGAGGCCGGCGGCCTGGACTCCGGGAATGTCGTTCAAGCGGCTAAGGACTTTGCGATAGACGCCTGCGAGGCCGTCTTTGTCCGCATAGCGCGCGCCGGGGAGGGTGAGTTCAAACATCAGGACGCGGGTGGTATTGAAGCCGGGATCGACTTTGAGCAGGTGGAAAAATGTGCGGACGAGCAGGCCGGCGGCGATGACGAGGACGAGGGCCAACGCAACTTCAGAGACGAGCAACGCGCTGCGGATTTTCTGTCGAGCTGGTCCGGATCCGGAGCGTTGGCCGCCTTCTTTTAGAGTCTCGACGAGATTTTCGCGCGTGGCGCCGAGCGCGGGAGCGAGGCCAAAGAGCAGGCCGGTGCCAAGCGTGAAGAGAAGGGTGAACGCAAATACGACGGGATCGAACCGGATTTCATGGAGACGCGGAATATTCAGCGGCCCGAAAGTTTTTACGAATTGAATCGCGAGCTGGCCGAGAAAAAGCCCCGCGACTCCACCAAGGAACGCGAGCAGCACACTTTCGGTGAGAAGCTGGCGAACGAGGCGACCTTGCGCAGCGCCGAGGGCGGCGCGAAGCGTGAATTCCCGGCGACGGCCGAGCGAACGCGCGAGGAGAAGATTGGCAACGTTTGCGCATGCGATGAGAACAACCACACCGACGGCACCGAGGAGAAGCAAAAGCGGGCGGCGCGTGTCACCGGCAACTTGTGAGGCAAGCGGCGTGATTTTAGAGCTGAACCAGCCAGCGTCGCGCGGATTCTTTTCCCATTCCTTCGCAAGAACGTTCATTTCGGACTGGGATTGCCCGATGGAGACGCCGGGCTTCAAGCGCGCGATGACTGCGAATTCGTCTGGGGCGGTGGGGTCCGCCGGAATATCGGTGATCGCAGGGACCCACATTTCCGGGAGGCGCGGAAATTGAAAGCTGCCGGGCATTTCTTCGCCGCGAGGAAACGCAAAACCATTTGGCATCACTCCGACGACGGAGTAGGACTCGCCGTTCAATTCGAGAGTACGGCCGACAACGCCGGGATCGCCGGCGAATTTTCTTTGCCACAAGCCGTAGCCGAGGATCACTTCGCGGTCATGTCCTGGGTGGTCTTCTCCATCGAGAAATGTGCGGCCGAGGAGCGGAGCTACGCCCATTGTGCGAAAGAATCCGGCGGAGGCGCGAACGCCGTCAATGCGAACCGGATCGCCGGTGCCGGTGAGATTGAATCCGGCGGCTTCGAATATGCCGACATCCCGGAAACCCTTCGCGTCGCGGTGAAAATCCTGAAATGTGCGGGCGCCCCAGGGAATTTCGTTGTAGCCGAGATCAATGCCGGGCGGCGTCTGGCGCCAGGGGAAGACGATGCGCTCGGCGTGCGGATACGGGAGCGGCTTGAGGAGCACAGCGTTGACGATGCTGAAGACGGCGGTGCTTGCGCCAATGCCAAGGGCGAGGGTGAGTACGGCGACGATGGTGAAGCCCGGCGATTTCGCGAGCATTCGTAGGCCATACTTCAAATCCTGGAGAAGTGTTTGCATACTCCGTTCTCCGAACTGCGAGCGCTCATTTCTTAGACTATGAATTCGCAGTTTCGATAGACAGAACTTGACCGGCGAGGAGGCGAAGCACAAACCAACCCTGCCGCGAAATTGATTCAGCTCCGCAACTCGATTGCCACTGACCATGGTTAGTAAGTGTCGCTGGGACAGAATGTTGCGGAAAGTAAAGAGCCGGGGTTGTACGGTTCGATGCTCGAACGTGGGAGCAGAGATTTCGAAAGCGGACACCTCGCGCCGTGGTTACTTCGTTTTTTCGAGTTCCTCGATGATGGCGGGGACGATTTCGAAGAGGTCGCCGACAATTCCGTAATCGGCTACCTCGAAGATGGGGGCGTTCTGGTCTTTGTTGATCGCGGCGATGGTGCGCGAGCCTTTCATGCCTACGACATGCTGGATGGCGCCGCTGATTCCCAGCGCGAAGTAGAGCTTGGGTGCGACTGTCTGGCCGGAGCTGCCGATCTGGCGCTCCATGGGGAGCCAGCCTTCGTCGCAGATGGGGCGTGACGCGCAGATTTCGCCGCCGAGAAGCTTGGCGAGTTTTTCGGCCATGGGAATGTTTTCGGGGGCTTTGATGCCGCGACCGATGGAGACGAGGATTGGCGCCTGCGTCAGGTCGACAGCTTGTTTGGCTTCGCGGAATAATTCGAGTGGCTTGGTGCGGATTTGCTCGGGTTTCAGATCGACGGTGATGGGTTTCACTGGGGTTTTTCCACTGGCGTGTTTCGTGACGAGGTCGGCGCGAAAGGCGCTGGCTTGAAATGATGCGATCCAGGGTGGGTCGCCTGCGAATACGACATCCGCTGCGGTGCGGCCTTGAAACATTTGGCGCACGAAGATGAGTTTGCCGTTCTCGTAGCGGTAGCCGATGCAATCGCCGATCATTCCCTTGCCCATCGAAGCGGCGAGCTTGGGAGCGAAATCGCGTACCTGGTATGTGTGTGGGAGCAGAACGAGGTCGGGCTTCGTGCCATCGATTACCTGGCGCAGGGCGAGCGAGAATCCGTCCGGCGTGTATTTTTCGAGGAGGTCGTGTTCGACGAGCAGAACTTCGTCGAGTTGCGAGCCGGCGAGCTCGTCGGCGAGTGGCGCGACACCTTTGCCGATGACCAGACCAGTGAGAGAGCCTTTCGTGTGCTGGACAATTTGCTGCGCGGCTGCCAGCGTCTCGAAGCTGACCTTATTGAATTTGCCTTCACGCTGTTCGGTGATGAGGAGAATCTTCATTTAGAGCACCCGCGCTTCGTGCTTCAGTTTTTCGATGAGCTTCGCTGCGATTTCTTTAGGCTGCCCGGTGATGAATTCTGTTTGCTTGGCTTTGTGCGGGACGTAGATGCGTTCCACGTGCTGCGTGGGCGCATCGGGCACGCCGAGCGATGCGCGCTGGACTGTCGTGATTTCTTTTTTCTTCGCCGCCATGATGCCTTTCAACGTGGCGTAGCGAGGCTTGTTGATGCCTGATTGAATTGAGAGGACGGCGGGAAGCGGCAGCTCAACCCACTGGAACCAGCCCGCTTCGAGTTCGCGTTTTAGTTTCATTCGCGAGTCGGTCACTTCGATTGCCATGATGATCGTGGCGTGCGGGCGCCCCAGCAATTCGGCGAGAAGGACGCCGGTCTGGCCGAATCCCTGGTCATCACTCTGGAGGCCGGTGAGGATCAGATCGAAATTTTCCGCTTTGAGCGCGGCAGCCATCGAACGGGCGGAGCCGAGGGGGTCCAGTTTGTAGAATTGGTCGTCGGATACGTGAATGCCGCGATCGGCGCCTTTCGCGAGGGCTTCTTTGATTGTTTGCTTGGCGCGCTCGGGGCCCATTGAAATCGCCACCACTTCGCCGCCGTGTTTCTCTTTCAGGCGCAGCGCTTCTTCAAGGGCGTAGCTGTCGGGCTCGTTTGTTTCGAATCCGATGTCGGATTCGCGAATCCACGCGCCGCCTTCGACGATGGCGAGGGGGGCATCTTTCGCGGGAACTTGTTTGACGCAAACGCCGATTTTCAAGAATTCCTCCGAATTGAAATGCTACGACCGTGGCAAATCGCACAATCACGCCAAGTGCATTTGCCGGGCACGGCATGCCGTGCCCCTACGGTGCTTCACGTTCTCGAGCAGTGCGCTATTTGCCGTCCCATCGCTTGAAGATTAGCGATGCGTTTGTGCCGCCGAAGCCGAACGAATTCGAGAGCGCGTACTCGACAGCCGCTTTGCGCGCTTGGTTGGGAACGTAGTCCAAATCGCACTCCGGATCGGGATTCTCGTAGTTCACAGTGGGCGGCAGAATCTGATCGCGCAAAGCTAGAACACTGATGCCCGCTTCCAGGCCGCCCGCGCCGCCGAGCAGATGGCCCGTCATCGACTTCGTCGAGCTGATAGGAACTTTTTTTGCGCGTTCGCCGAAGACGCGCTTCAACGCGGTGGTTTCAATCGCGTCGCCGATGGGAGTCGAAGTGCCGTGCGCGTTCACGTAGCTCACATCGTCCGCCAAAATTTTCGCATCCTTCAGCGCGGCCATCGTGACGCGATAGCCGCCATCGCCGCCTTCAGCCGGCTGCGTGATGTGATATGCGTCGCCGGACATTCCGTAGCCGACGATTTCCGCAAAGATCGGCGCGCCGCGCTTTTGCGCGAATTCGAGCGATTCGAGAATCAGCACGCCCGCGCCTTCGCCCACGATGAAGCCGTCGCGTTGCGCGTCGAACGGGCGGCTGGCGCGCTCGGGTTCGTCGTTACGGGTGGAAAGCGCGCGCATGGCGGCAAAGCCTCCCACGCCCATCGGCGTAATTGCGGCTTCCGAGCCACCTGCAATCATTACTTCGGCGGCACAGCGCTGAATGATCTTGTAGGCGTCGCCGATCGAATGCGCGGAAGCCGAACATGCGGTGGCGGTCGCGCTATTCGGGCCCTTCGCGCCATAGCGAATCGAGACATGCCCGGACGCGAGATTGACAATCGAAGCAGGAATGAAAAAGGGAGAAATCTTGCCGGGTCCGCCCTGGAGATATTTCGAATGCTCCCGTTCGATCACGTCGAATCCGCCGATACCGGAGGCGATATAGACGCCGGCGGCATCCGCAGTTTCCGGCTTCAATTCGAGGCGAGCCATCTGCATCGCGAATTCGGAAGCCGCGAGAGCCAGTTGGATGAACCGGCCCATTTTTTTTAGTTCTTTTTTCTCTACCCAGACCAGCGGATCGAAATTGCGGACTTCACCGGCGATGCGGCAATCAAACGCGGTTGCATCAAAATGGGTGATTGGGCCGATACCACTTTTGCCAGCCAGCAGGGTGCGCCAGACCTCATCGGTGCCAATGCCGCACCCGCAGACCAACCCTACGCCCGTCACGACAACTCGGCGGTTCAAACCTGCATTCTCCTGTTCGGAATGGGACGGCCGGGCGGACTACTTACTACCCTTGGCGTGTTTCTCAATGTAGTCGACAGCGTCTTTCACCGTGGCGATTTTCTCGGCGTCTTCGTCCGGGATCTCGATGCCGAAAGATTCCTCGAAAGCCATGACCAGCTCGACTGTGTCGAGCGAATCGGCGCCCAGGTCGTCCACAAACGAAGCCGTTGGAGTGACTTCGCCTTCGTCTACACCGAGTTGCTCGACAATAATCTGCTTCACGCGTTCTTCAACGCTGGCCATTCTGATTTTTCCTCCGGTATCGGTAGTCGTCTAACCCTTGAGCCGCCACGACGGCCGGGGCAGCGCCCAAAATTGTACCGCCCATTCTATGCGCGGCCCAATGCTGGGGTCAACCTTTGTGCCGCATGGGATCTAAACTCTATTTTCCACCCGCTTACGCGTAACTTCAAAGTACACGCTGACGCGTGCCTTAGCCCATGTGCAAGCCGCCGTTTACTTCCAGCACCTGGCCCGTGATGTAGCTTGCTTCGTCGCTCGCGAGGAAGACGATCGCGGCGGCGATATCCATATCCGAGCCAAAGCGGCCGAGCGGAATCATTGCTTTCATTTTGTCTTTGATTTCTTGCGATAGCACGTCGGTCATGGGCGTAGCAATAAATCCGGGCGCCACGGCGTTTACGGTGATGTTGCGCGAAGCTACTTCCACGGCAATCGCGCGCGTGAGGCCAATCAGGCCCGCTTTCGACGCGACGTAATTCGCCTGGCCGGCGTTACCGGTCTGCGCGACGACCGAAGAAAGATTGATGATGCGGCCTGAGCGCTGTTTGAGCATCGCCCCCAACGCTTGCTGAATACACAGGTGGGCGCCGGTTAGATTCGTTCGCAATACGGCATCCCAGTCTTCGAGTTTCATGCGCAGGGCGAGCGTGTCGCGCGTGATGGCCGCGTTGTTGACGAGAATGTCGAGCCGGCCGAATTTTGCGAGAACCTGCTGAAAACCGGCCTTCACTTGTGCTGCGTCAGCGACGTCCATGGGCACGGCCACGGCCGATCCGCCCGCGCCTTCGATGTCGGAGACCAGTGACGCCAATTTCTCGGCGCTTCTGGCCGCGACACCAACATTCGCGCCTGCGTCGGCCAGCGCCAGCGCGGTGGCTCGCCCGATTCCTTGCGACGCACCGGTGACGAGAGCTACTTTATCTTTGAGCGAAAACATCAGGTCTGCTTACCCTTCCGCGGCTTGCGCGCGGGCTTGCGCGATTTTTTCGATCGCGGCTTCGAGACTCGCTGAATCCTCGACGTTGAAAGCACGAATCGAGCGATCGATCTGCCGCAAGAGCCCACTGAGGACTTTCCCAGGGCCGACCTCAACGAAAACCGTGACGCCCGCTTCGATCATTTCGTGAATCGAATCGAGCCAGCGAACGGGCTGCGTCACCTGGCGAATCAGGGCATCGCGCGCTTCATCACCGGTTGTGACCGCCTCGGCGTCCACATTGGTGATCACCGGAAACTTCAGGGTGTGAAAATTCGCGGCACGGAGGTCCGCTTCTAGACGCTGCTGCGCGGGAGCCATCATGGCGCAATGAAACGGTGCGGAAACCGGAAGCATCACCGCGCGTTTTGCTCCGCTCTGCGACGCAATTTCAACGGCGCGTTTCACGGCTGCCGCGGCGCCCGAAATTACGGTCTGTTCAGGCGAATTCAAATTCGCGGGTGAGACGACCTCGTGATCAGCCGCCTTTTTGCAGACTTCCGCCACTTCCGACGGCGGAAGGCCGAGGATCGCAGCCATCGCGCCTTCACCGGCCGGAACGGCTTCCTGCATGTAGCGCCCGCGTCCGCGCACGATTTTCACTGCCTCTGCAAAATCAAGGCCGCCCGCAGCGACCACCGCAGAATATTCGCCAAGGCTATGCCCCGCTGCGAAATCAGGCGTGATGCCTCGATTCTCGAGCGCGCGATATGCGGCAATCGAGACGGTCAGAATGGCGGGCTGAGTGTTTTCCGTCTGCTTCAGCGCTTCTTCGGTGCCCTCGCAGCAGAGCTTGAAGAGCGAAAAGCCCAGCGCAGCATCTGCCTCGTCGAAGACGGCGCGCGATTCCGGGTATTTTTCGGCGAGGTCGCGTCCCATGCCGGGATATTGCGACGCCTGTCCGGGGAATAAAAATGCAAGTTTACCCATGTCGTGCGTGTCCGCAGTGCTCAGCCGCGCGCGGCGCCAGCGGCAGTAACTACAGCGGAAAGCTCCTGATCGATCTTTTCGTTCACGCGATTGCGGTACAACTCTGCCGCGACGCGCATCGCATTCTTGATGGCGACAGGATTTGAACGTCCGTGGCCAATCACGGTAATCCCTCGAACGCCCAGCAGCGGCGCTCCGCCCACTTCCGAGTAATTCGTGCGGCTGCGGAAATCGTCGAACGCCTCTTTCGAAAGCGCATAGCCAATTTGAGACTTCAGGCTGCTCTTGATCGCTTTCTTCAGCGTGCCGCCGATATACTCCACCAAACCCTCGCTGATTTTCAGCGCGATATTTCCGATGAAACCGTCGCAAACGATCACGTCCACATCGCCGCGAAACACGTCGCGTCCCTCGACGTTTCCCGTAAAATTCAGCGGCGAGTGCTTCAGAATATTGAACGTCTCGCGCGTCACTTCATTGCCCTTCATCTCTTCTTCGCCGATCGATAGCAACGCGACGCGAGGATGCTTGGTGCCAAAGATCGTGCGATGGTAAATCTCGCCCATTACAGCGAATTGCGCGATCTGCTCCGCTTTCGAATCCACGTTCGCGCCCACGTCCAGGATCACGCAAAACTTTTCCTTCATATTCGGGAACGCGCCGGCCAGCGCCGGTCTATCCACCGACGGCAGCGTTCCCAGCACGAATCGCGCGACGGTCATTACAGCGCCCGTATTGCCCGTGCTCACAAGAGCATCCGCTTTGCCGTCGCGCACCAGCCTTGCCGCCACGTGCAGCGAACTGTCTTTCTTCCGGCGGAAGGCGTGAGCAGGAGAATCGCTCATCGTCACCACTTCCGTGGCATTGACGATCTCGATCGGCAGGCCGCGATGCCGGTGACGGCCCAGCTCCTGTTTTAGAGTGGCCTCGATGCCTACCAGAAAAATCCGCGTTCCTAACTCGCGCGCCGCTAGCACTGCCCCTTCCACTTCCGCGCGAGGCGCGTGGTCTCCTCCCATTGCATCCAGAGCGATGGTAGTCATCAATGTGCCAGCTTGGAAATACAGGCGAGGGGAACTTAGGCTGTCTTGCCCTTAGTGTCAATCACTTCACGGCCCTTGTAATAACCACAGGCGCGGCACAACTGGTGGGGCAGCTTCTTTTCGTGGCAGTTCGGACACTCCGTGAGCGGCAGCTTGTGCAGATGATCGTGCGCGCGCCGGTTGCTCGTGCGCCGCTTCGAGTGACGTCGTTTCGGATTCGGCATTACAGCTCCTCATGGCAGGCCGCGACGAAGGCGGCCCAAAATGGAAAGTGATAGTGTAGCGTTTTATTGCTTTTTGAACCAGTCCTGCTTCAGGCGGGCGAGGGGCGCCAGCCTGGGATCAGACCCGTGCTTTTCGCAGCGGCATTCTTCATTGTTGAGGTTCGCGCCACAATGCGGACAAAGACCGCGGCAATCGCTGCGGCAGATGATCTTCATGGGAATCGCGAGATTTACTTGCTCAGCCAGGACGTCGGCGAGGAAAAGCCCGTCTCCCTCGAAGAACGCGATTTCGGTATCGTCGAGGTTCAGGTGAAATTCATCGTCGGCTGCGATAGAGGTCATCGGCCGGTAATAGAGATCGAAGTCACGGCTGATTTCTTCCACCACCGTGTCCAGGCACCGGGCGCACACTAACTCCACGCGGGTGTGCAAGTTACCGTAGGCGCGGATCTGCCCTTCCACCAACTCAGCCGTCGCGCGGACCTCCAGCGGCTCCACCTGGCGGAACTCCCCGGAGTGAAAATCGAGCGTACCCGGCGAATAGCTCTTGCGGATTCGGGTCTTACGGAGGGCGAGTTCGTTAACGTCCAAAAACATCGTTTTCCCCGCAAATTGCAGCGAAATTCCATTATATGTCCGGCAGGCGCGATGTCAAGGAAGCCACCTGTGGAAGATTCCATGCATGACGCTTAACGGGCAATGACGCGCTAGCTCTGGTTTTAAGGGGTGGGTGTAGCGGAGCTAACCTGCGCGCCAAGCAGCTCATGGCATTGGCGCAGCAGGAAGTGGTCGGTCATACCGGCAACGTAGTCACATATAACGACATGCGGCGGTTCTTCTTTTGCCAGGAGCGCGTAGTGTTCCGGCATACGCTCGGGATGTTCCAAGAAGAAGCGGAACAACTCGTCAAGTGCAGCAATGGAGCGGGTGCGGTCGTCTGCGATGGCCGGGTGAGAATAGAGGCGCGAGAAAAGAAAGCGTTTCAGGCGTCCGTTCTGCTCCGCCATATGCGGGGAGAACGATGCGAGGCGTTTTGGCAAGCGGCGTATTTCTTCCACGGATTTTGCGCCGCTCGCTTTTAATTCCACGCGCGTGTTCTCGATAAGGTCCGTCGCGAGCCGGTCGAGTACGCGTTTTAGAGCTTCATTGAATTTTAGCTTCTGCAGTCCATCTGGATGCGTGCGGTCCACTTCACGATAGGCCGCTTCGAAAACCGGCACTTCCTCGCGTAGTTGCTCGAGATCGAGCAGCCGTGCTTCGAAACCGTCATCGAGATCGGCGGTGTTATAGGCGATCTCGTCAACCAGATCGATGAGCTGCGCTTCGAGAGGAGGTCGCTCTTCGAGCAGATATTCGCCCAGCACCGGAAATTCCGCTGCGGAATAATCCCGCGAGTGCTTGATGATGCCTTCGCGCACTTCGAAGGTAAGATTCAGGCCCGGATGATCCAGGTAACGCTGTTCGAACTGCTCGACGATGCGCAGGGCGTGCAGATTGTGATTGAACCGGCCGCCATGCTCGCGCATTCGCTTGTCGAGCTGCTTTTCACCGGCATGACCGAAGGGCGGATGTCCAATATCGTGGACCAAGGCTAGCGCCTCCGTCAGGTCCGTGTTGAGTCCGAGCGCACCGGCCACGGTGCGAGCAATCTGCGTAACTTCCAGTGTATGCGTAAGGCGATTGCGAAAATGATCGGAGAAACGCGTGGTGAAAACCTGCGTCTTTGCCTCAAGCCGGCGGAAAGCGCGGGAATGGACGACGCGATCGCGGTCGCGCGCGTAATCATTGCGATAAGAATGCGCAGTTTCCGGGTAGCGCCGGCCACGCGAATGGCGGACGTCCGTTGCGTAAGGAGCGAGTTGCATTGCGCTCAGTTTAGCGTGTCGGCTTGACTTGCGAAAGAACGCGCGGGTTTAAGAGGTACGACGCTTATGACTTGCCCGGCAGCAGCGCCAGTTCCTGATCCGCTTCATTTGCGATGGGAGTATCGGGATACTCGGACTTGATTTGCGCGTAAAGCTTTGCAGCCTCGGCCGGATTCTTCTGGCTGTAATGCTCGGCAAGCGCCAGCATTACCACGGGCTTCGGAACCAGCACGCCGGGCTTAGCGATCAACTGCTGATAGAGGCTAACGGCCTCGTCGCCTTGACCATTGCGATCCGCCAGTTTCGCCAGCTCGAATTTTGCCATTGCCGCAAAATCGGAATCGCCGTCCGCCAGGCCTTTGAGCCATTTCTTCGCATCGTCATTCTTGCCCAGTTTTTCGAGGCTGAGCGCAGCGTAGTAGGCCGAGAGCTGTCCCGGACGCGTATGCGCGTACTTCGTCGCTACATCCTGGAATTTTTTTGCTGCGTCAGTGTATTTGTTTTTTTCGTCGACGTAACTCACTTCGTTAGGCTCGGATGGCTCGCCCGGCGCTCGCACGCGAGCCTGAAACACCTTCATTGCGTCGTTATATGCCGCTGCCGCTTTTATCGTTTGGCGCTCGGTATAGGACCGCCAGCCAAAAAAGCTCAGCGCAATCACTGCCGCCGCTATCACGATGTAGAGCGTGAGACTCTGATGAGAGAGCACCGCTTCGGCTCCCTGCGCCAGCGTGTCTCTCAGCTCGTCCGTCTTCAGTTCTTTCCTTGAAATATGCGCCAAAGCCACTCCCTCTGAGTAAATGCTGGAAAAAGAATGTTACCACAAAGATGCTCGCGAACTCACTGGCAGCCTGCGTTTTGGAGGGACAATTTTCGGTCTAGCGGAAGCTACGCAGCGCTGTATCTTCGTCCGACTGCACATCAAAAACTGTGAAAAGCCGGGTGATCTGCAACAGGTCATGCACGCGCTTCGTCAGGTGAAGAAGTTTCAGCTCGCCGCTCGCATTACGAACCGTGGTATAGCCGCTCACCAGCTCGCCAATTCCCGAGCTGTCGATGTAGTCCACATCGTAGAGATTCAGGACGATTTTGCGGTGCCCTTTGTCGATCAAATCCTTGATCGTGTGGCGGAGAGTGGAGCTGCCTTCGCCCAGCGTGATCTTTCCGCTGAAGTCTATGATTGCGACGTCATTAATCTCACGGCAAGTGCCTTGTAGGGCCACGATAGAACCTCGTTGCTTTCATTCTACTCCGGTTGTCAGCTTCCGTTGCCGGAAACCGGTTCGGGGAGTTTCTTCACCATCACCAGCTCAGCACCGCCTCCGGGGGCGGTGTGCACGTTGAATTCATCCATGAACGCGCGCATCAGAAACAGGCCGCGCCCCGAGGTGCGCAGCAGGTTCTCTTCCGCCAGCGGATCGGGCACTTCAGTAAGCTCGAATCCTTTGCCCTGATCGAGAACGCGGACAATCATCTTGTCGGGCTCGAGCTCCACGGTCATGAAAATCTTTTTGTCGCGAATCTGCTGGTTTCCGTAGTTATACGCGTTGATCACGCCCTCGCGAACCGCCATTCCCATTTTGTGAATGTCTTCTTCGCTGAAACCTGCCGCTTCCGCGATGCGCATCACAATCACTTCGGCGAGATCCACGCTCTCGAGCAGCGTCTCCAGCGTGATCTCGATTCGTTGGGTTTTAGCCGCCATCCGACGCCGAGGGGGCACCTTAAAAGAGCAGTATGCGTAACATACCGCGCGCGCACAAGTCAATCCATCGCGCCCGCGTCTGGGGACGTGCCACTCTTGTACTACGATTGTTCGACCCCATCTCCCTAATTTTCCAGCCAAACCGTTCTATGCCCAATACGTCCGGTCGAGGGTGCGGTACTGAATCGCTTCGCTCAAATGTTTGGGCAGAATGCACTCAGCGCCCTCGAGATCAGCGATTGTGCGCGATACTTTCAAGATACGGTCGTGCGCACGCGCGGATAGGCCGAGCCGCTGAATGGCCGTTTCGAGCAGCTTTTCTCCGTCGGCAGAAATCGCGCAATGCTTCCGAAGCAAGCGCGAAGGCATCTGCGAATTCGCGTATAAGCCTTTTTCGAGACGGTAGCGATCGAGCTGTACCTCTCGCGCCCGCAATACACGCTCTCGCACCGCGCCTGAACATTCCACCTCCGCATTCCCGCGCAGCTCCTTGTATTTCACGGCGGGCACTTCGATGTGGATGTCGATGCGATCAAGCAGGGGCCCTGAAATTTTCGACACGTAGCGTTGAATCTGCACTGGGGAGCAATGGCACTCACGCGTCGGGTCTCCGAAGAATCCGCAAGGACATGGATTCATGGCCGCCGCGAGCATGAACCGCGATGGGAAGCTGACCGAGAGTGCCGCGCGCGCGATCGTGACGCACCCGTCTTCGAGCGGCTGCCGCATCACTTCCAGCACGTTGCGCTGAAATTCCGGCAACTCATCGAGAAAGAGGACGCCGTTATGTCCCAGCGACACCTCGCCCGGCCGCGGAATCGCACCACCACCGATTAAGCCTGCGTCGCTGATCGTATGATGCGGCGAGCGAAACGGCCGCGTCCCCATCAGTCCGCGCTTGTCTTCGAGAATTCCCGCCACGCTGTGAATGCGCGTGGTTTCGATCGCCTCTTCGAGCGACATCGGCGGCAGCACGGTGGGAATCCGTTTAGCCAGCATCGTCTTGCCCGCGCCGGGTGGGCCGATTAGTAGAATGTTGTGACTGCCGGCGCACGACACCTCCAGCGCGCGTTTCGCTGCGGCTTGTCCGCGCACGTCGCGCAGGTCCACCCCATATTGGCTGGCTTCCGCTAGCATCTGCTTCGTATCCACTTCGATCGGATGAAACGATTCCGGCGAGTTCATCAAATCGACCGCTTGCGGAAGCGACTTCACCGCAAATACTTTTACGCCTTCCACCACGGCCGCCTCGCGCGCGTTCGCCTCCGGGACCACTACGTTCTTAATTCCGCGCTCTCGCGCCGCCAGCGCCGCTGAAAGTGCGCCACGCACCGAACGAACGCTTCCGTCCAGGGACAGCTCTCCCAGAAAAACGTACGAATCGAGGATTTTGCCGAAGAACGTCCCCTGGCAGCCCAGAATTCCAAGCGCCATCGGCAGGTCAAACGCCGAACCTTCCTTGCGAATGTCCGCAGGGGCCAGATTCACTGTAACAATTTGAGTGAAGGGAAAATCGAAACCGCAGTTGCGCACGGCGGACTTGATCCGCTCTCGGCTTTCTTTTACAGCAATATCGGGCAGTCCCACAACGCTGAAGCAGCCCTGAAAGCCCGGACCAATATCCACCTCGACTTCGACGAGGTATGCGTCGATGCCGAATACCGCTGCGCTGAATGTTTTGAAAAGCATCCCAAGTGGCTGGAAGGGGTCCAATCCACTGGTACGCCCGTGCGCCGCTAGCGTAACTGAAATTAGACCGTAACACTAGCGATACTCGACTGCCTTCGCCGAGCGCGCTTTTGACTGTGCTATGCTTTTGGCGGCGGGTTTCTCGGAGGCCGAGCTTTGAAGAGGATGTCGATCTGCGGCGGCTTTTTGGTGCTCTTCGCGATTGCTTTGCCAGCCAGCCCTTTTCAATCACAGGTCGCCGCCCACAATCAAGCCGTCGAATTCAATAACCGCGGACTCGAACTCTACAAAGCCGGCAAAATCGACGAAGCCATCAAGCAATTCCGCCAGGCGCTTGCTATAGACCCAAACTTCCCAGAAGCCGATAGCAATCTAGGCCTTGCACTCGACGCCAAGGGCAACGACGACGAAGCCATCGCTGATTTCAACAAAGCCCTCGCGCTGAAGCCTACCGACGCGATCACCGAAAGCAATCTAGGCCTCGCACTTTTTCACAAAGGCAAACTTGACGAATCGCTGGCCGCCTATCGGAAAGCTCTGGAGTTCCAGCCCAATTTTCCGCAAGCCTACAACGGAATAGGTGTTGTCCTGTTCACGCAAGGCCACGCCGACGACGCAATCGAGTCCTATCGCAAAGCCATCGAGCTGGCGCCAAATTACGTTGACGCAATGAACAATCTCGCTTCCGCGTTGGCTTCGAAAAAAGATTGGGACGGCGCGATCAAAATTTACGAGCAGGCGCTCGCGCTCGAACCGAAAGCTTCTGACGTTCGAGCCAACTACGCATCAGCGCTGCAAAATGCCGGCCGTACCGATGACGCTATTGCCGCCTACCGCCAGGTGGTTACCGATAGTCCCAAGGACGCGCACGCGTGGTTCGAGCTTGGCCACTTGCTGCACAGCCAGAATAAATTCGACGAGGCTGTTACCAGCCTGCAGAAAAGCCTCGAGTTGAAGCCTGACCAAACCGAAGCGGAATTCAATCTCGCCAGCTCTTACCAGGAACAGCAAAAATTCCCCGAAGCAATCGCTGCCTACCAAAAAGGCCTCACGCTGAATCCCAAGGATGGGCACGCACTCTACAACTTGGGCAATGCCTACATGAGCCAGAAGGATTCGAAGCGCGCGATTGATAGCTACACGAAAGCCCTCGCTGCGCAGCCCGGTCTAACCGAAGCGCAGGTTGCTCTCGGCGCGGCGCTTTTGCAATCCGGTGATGCCGAAGCGTCCGAAGCCGCCTATCGAAAAGTGATCGCCGAACAACCGAACAACGCCGACGCCTACTTCAATCTCGGCAACGCGCTTTTCACTAAGCGCCAGTTCTCTCCCGCTGCGGACGCCTATCGCGAATCAATTCGCCTCCGCCCGGATTCAGCCCGCGCGCACTACAATCTCGCAATCTGCTTGCAGTGGCTCAACGACGAAGAGGCGGCGGGCGAATTCAAAGAAGCCGAGCGCCTCGATCCCAGCCTCAAACCCCCGAAATAGTGTTGCTCGTAAAAACCCGCTCGACGCTATGCGCTTTACTCCATCTCCGTCCCGCCGTATTCTGACCCGCAAGGATCGCGGCCGAAAGCCGGTTCCAGCCTGTCTGGGAGGCGCGCAATGCTGATCGCTGCCGTTGTAATTCTGGTGCTGCTGGTCTTTTTCATTGTGGCGATGTACAACGGCCTCGTCAGCCTGAAAGTGCAATGCGACAACGCGTGGTCTGACATCGACGTGCAACTGAAGCGGCGCTACGACCTGATCCCGAATCTCGTCGAAACCGTAAAAGGGTACGCCACTCATGAAAAAGGAACGCTGGAAGGTGTCGTCGCTGCCCGCAATCGTGCAATGAGTAGCGAAGGTCCAGCAGCCAAAGCTGAAGCGGAAGGCGCACTTACCGCTGCCTTGCGCCAGGTGTTCGCCCTGGCCGAGGCGTATCCGCAGTTGCGCGCGGTGGAAAGTTTCAATCAGCTCCAGGCCACGCTCAATCAGATCGAAGACAGCATTCAAAATGCCCGCCGTTATTACAACGCCGTCGTCCGTGACCTGAATACGAAAATCGCGCAGTTCCCTTCCAACATCATCGCCGGCATGTTCAATTTTAAGCCGCGCGAATTTTTCGAGATCAGCGCGCCTGTGGAGCGCGAGGTTCCGAAGGTCAGTTTCGGCGGCGCCACATCCTAAGCCGCTCGCACGCCATGCTTCACCTGCGCCGTAGATTCCCGCTCTGCCTGCTCGGGTTTATCGCCACTCTGTTACTCGCAGCACCCACGACCCAAGCCCGCGATCTCACAATTCAGCGCTTCGATGAAACCGTCACCGTCAATCCCAATGGCACTATCGAAGTGGCGGAAATTATCGAGGCGCGCTTCACCGGTTTCTGGCACGGAATCTACCGCACGATTCCGGTTGAATACGACTCGCCGCAGCACCTCAATTATTCGCTGCTTCTCGAACCCCTCTCCGTCACTGATGACGACGGTCACCCGTTGAAATATGAGCAGAAGCGCGAAGGCCGCTACTTGAAATTCAAGATCTCGGTGCCTGACGCGCAGGACACGACGAAAACGGTCATGCTTCGCTATCGCATTCTCAACGCGATTCGATTCTTCGACGATCACGACGAACTCTACTGGAATGTCACCGGCGGCGAATGGGATGCACCAATCCGGACTGCTTCAGCGAAAATCGAACTGCCCGACGGCGTCACCGGCTTGCACGCGATCGCCTTCACTGGCGCGTACGGCTCGCGCGAAAGCGACGCGCAAGTGGAAACGACAGGCAACATTGTCAAGATCAGCACCAACCATCCGCTCTCGTATCGCGAAGGTCTCACAGTCGTGGCTGGCTGGGATAAGGGATTTGTTCATCCGCCTTCGACTGCAGCAAAAATCGCTCTCTTCCTCCGCAGCAATTGGCCACTGTTTCTTCCCTTCGTCGCGTTCTTCATCATGCTCTGGCTCTGGTGGACGCGTGGCCGCGATCCAGAGCGCGGCTCCATCGCCGTCCAATACGAGCCGCCCGATAAGCTCACGCCCGGCGAATGTGGCACCCTCGTCGATAATGAAGCCGCGATGCGCGACATCACCGCGACTCTCGTCGACCTCGCCGTGAAGGGGTACCTCACGATCGAACAAAAGGACGAAAGCCATCTCCTCGGCCTCTCGCACAGCAAGGAATATATTTTTCACCTGAAGCGGCCCCCCACCGAATGGAGCGCCGTCCGCCAGCACGAACTCGAAATGCTCTCCGCGCTTTTTGACGATGGCTCGATCACCTCCGTAAAGCTCTCCGACCTCCAGAATCATTTCTATACGCATCTCCCCGCGATTCGCAGCCGCATCTTCGACGCCTTAATGGCCGACGGCTACTATCTCCATCGCCCGGACACGGTTCGCCAGGGCTACATCGGCGCGGGCATTGTGATCGGAATTCTGCTTTTCGTATTCGGAGGCGCGCTCGGAGCCGCCACGGGCGTCGCGCATCTCACTTGGGTGATTGCGGCGATCCTTACCGCCGCGGTGATCTGTATTTTCGGCTGGTTCATGCCGGCGCGCACTCTCTCCGGGGCCCGCACATTTGAAAAGGTTCTCGGCTTTGAACAGTTCCTCGAACGCGTCGAAAGCGATCGCCTCGAACGCATTGTGAAAACTCCGGAAATGTTCGAGAAATTCCTGCCCTATGCGATGGCGTTACGTTGCGAAAAGAAATGGGTGGCAGCCTTTGCCGGTATCGCAATGAAGCCGCCACAATGGTATTCAGGGCCTTATGGCAGCGGATTTGTGCCCTATATGTTCGTCAACGATCTCAACGTGATGTCCGCGCAGGCAAGCAGCGTAATGGCATCGGCTCCACGCAGCAGCTCCGGCGGCTCAGGTTTCGGCGGAGGCGGATTCTCAGGCGGCGGCTTCGGCGGCGGTGGCGGCGGCGGCTGGTAAGTTCGCCGGCATCGAGTTAGTAGGTTGTGATGCAAGCATGGCCAAACCGAGAAGATCCCGTTCCTACGAGCAACGCTGCACTTCCGTAACGCCGGCGTCTCGCCGGCTCTTTTCGCCCAATCATAAACACTCCGCAAACTTACTTAGCCGACCGAGCTATCGCCGGACCTTTCAGACCTCCACGAAACTTCCGAAACCACCCGTGCTCCCGCACTCCCTCTTCATGCATCTGCCACGTCCAAGCGCTCAAAATACTCGCTCGATTCAAGTATCCGACCATTCGCTCCGGCTCTTCCCGGCTCACCACCGGCGGCCGTCCAATATCGCGTTTGAGCATCCGGAATAGCGCTTCGTAAACGAGCTCATCGGGGAACGCAACCACAGGGTTCATCGTGCCCGCCTCGCTCACCGCCATTCGTCCCGCAGGATCCTCCTCGAGCGCGCGCAACAAATCCCCCTGCGTCACGATTCCAACAAGCCGCCCGTCTTCACTCGCGATTGGCAAACCTTCCGTGATGTCGTATCCGGGTTCGCGCTGCGCCATCCGCTCGGCCATCTCTCCCACCGTCATTTCGGGGGGAATCGCTTGCACATCCTTTCGCATCACTTCGTCCACTCGCACCACGTTCAACACGCCCGCTTCGTAAAACTCCGGTACGGAAAGCCCCCGGCGCACTAGTTTCTTCGTCATGATCGAGCTAGGCAGATAACGCAGCGCGATCATGTCCGCAATCACGCAGCCCAGCATCAGCGGCAGAATCGCGTTGTAATCGCGCGTGATTTCAAACGCGAAAACGATAAATGCGAATGTTGCCCGCGACGCCGCGCCGAACACCGCCGCCATCACCACCAGCGCGTATGCTCCAGGCGAAAGATACGCGGATGGAAAAATCATATTCACCACAATCGCAAACGCTCCGCCCATAGCCGCGCTCAACATGAACATCGGCGCGAGCAGTCCCCCAGAAGTTCCCGAGCCCAGCGAAATCACAAGCGCCAGCGCCTTAAAAACCGCTACGAGTAGCAGTAGTTTCAGTGCGAGATTATTGTTGAGGATGTCCGAGATCGTGTCGTAGCCCACGCCCAGCACGCGCGGTACGAAATATCCGATAATTCCAAGACCCAGCGCTCCAATCGCCGGATGCCACAAATCGTCAATCGGCAATCGGTCGAATTGGTCTTCCACCCAGTACAGCAATTTCGTAAAACCGATCGCTGCGATTCCCGACAGCACCCCCCAACACAACGTAAAAGGGCAAACCGCGCAACGCATCGAAATTCACGTTGCCCATCGAAAACATCGACTTCTGCCCCAGTAGAACTGAGCGAACGCTTGTCGCCAGCGTGCACGCAATCACCAGCGGAATGAACGAGCGCGAACGAAATTCAAAAAGCAACAATTCAATCGCCAGAATCACTCCTGCAATCGGCGTGTTAAACGTCGCCGCCATTCCCGCACCAGCGCCGCACGCGAGCAGCACCTTGCGCTCCGCAGCGGTCGTGGAAATAAACTGCCCCACCAGCGATCCAAATGCTCCGCCCGTCTGAATGATGGGGCCCTCCGCGCCGAACGGGCCGCCGGTACCAATCGCAATCGCCGCCGAAAGCGGCTTCAGAATCGCAACCTTCGCTTCGATCCGGCTGCGTGACGTCAGTACCGCTTCCATCGCCTCCGGGATTCCATGCCCCTTGATTTTTTCCGAGCCGTACTTGGCCATGAATCCCACAATCAGTCCGCCGATTGCAGGCGTCACAATGATCCACAGGCCGAGGTGCGTATTTTCTGGACTCCGAAAATGAAACGACCACTCGTGGTAGTAAGCAAGGTTCGTGAAAAGCCCGATCAAGTCGTATAGGACGTATGCGATCAGACCGGCAAGAATTCCAATCAGAGCGGCAAGCAGTGAAATAAATCCTAACCGGAAGCCCTCCAGCGGCTCAAGAAACGCAATCGGCATTCCCTCTGCTGAGCGATCACGCCCTACAAACTTTTGGCCTTTCGCCATTTCTCTACCCCTAAGTCCGTCTCCGGGTGGTTCGTTTCCTGTTTGTCGAATTTGAGCGTCCTTGCGCCAAGACCCCATTCAGAGCCCGCAATAGCACGGGTCCAGCGGAGCGAAGCTCGGCCCGGTGCACCAGCGTGAGATCTGCCAGCACCCGTTCGCCGCGGCCAGTCAGCGTTAGAATCACTTCGCGCCTGTCTGCTCCATTTCGTGAGCGTCGAATTAATTCCTTCTTTTCGAGACGATTCATTAGCTCCACGGCTGTGTGATGCTGCACCTGTAGTCGTTCGGCCAGCGCACCCACGGTCGCCTTTTGATTCGGTATCAAACCTTTGATTGCTAATAACGCTTGATGTTGATGCGGCTCGATGCCCGCCTCGCGCGCCGCCTGCTCGCTGAAGTTCAGAAATCGACGAATTTCATAACGGAAATCCGCCAGCGAACGATAATCGATAGCCTGTTTCTTGTCCTGTCTCATCGGCACGTTCAATTATATCGTATTACGATATTTCAGGAAATAGCGCACTCGCAGAATGGAGTTCCGTTGGGTATTAAGAGGAAACCAGGCTAGAACAGCCGCGGAAATACCGCTGGAACGCGCGATGCATACTCGTCAAATTTTGAACCGAAAGTTTCGCGCAAAAGCTTCTCTTCGCTGCGGATTCGAATCTCGTTCCCGATGAGAAACACCAAAATGCCCGCCAACAACGCTTGCCAGCGGCTTATCGTAAGCCCGGTCGCCACCAGCATTCCAAACATCGCCAGATAAATCGGATTGCGCACGTGCGAATACGGACCTCCGGTGATCAGTTCGTGGTCATCAACAACGCGCGCCACGAGCGCCCACTGCTTGCCAAGCGCGCGAGCAGCCGCGTAGCAAATGCCAATCGATATCACTCCCATCGCGGCAATCACGGCCGACAAAAGCAGCTCGGTCACCCTCGGCATCGGCACAATGGGCGACAAATCCGGTCGGGGAAATGCAAAACAAATCGCATAACCTAGAAGCTGGAGCAAGAAGCCCAGGTGCGAAATCGGGCTGCGTTTCGCGTCGGTCTTCGTGGCTCCGCGCTTCCCAATCACGAGAATCACGCCGAATCCCACCCAACACGCAGCCAGCACGCAAACATCAAGGAGCGCCGGTCCGCCCATCTTGAATTGCATTAGAAACGGATTCGGCATCGTGCTTATAGTTTTTTCCGAAATGACTTTTGCGTCTTCGTGTGCGCGTAACCTTGCCGCTCATAGAACGCATGCGCCCGCTCGCGGATCACATTCGACCGTAAACTGGTCGCGCTGAATCCCTTTTCGCGCGCCCACGCTTCCGCGCGATCCAGCAGAAATCGCCCCACGGCCTGCGAGCGAAATCGCTCATCCACCACCAGCCCGCTGATTTCTACGCGCGCATCCGCTTCCACGCAGCGGTACACAAACGCGCCGATCCATCCAGCGATGGCTCCATCCGCCAATTGCGCGACGAACACAACGTGCTCGCCGGTCGTAATTAATCCTGCGAGCCGCCGCGCAATGTCGTCCGTGGTCGACTGATAGCCGAGCTGACCGGCCAGTTCCGCCATTCGCGGATAGTCGGCCGGTCGTGCTAAACGGATCTCGCCTGAAAATGGCCGCGCCGCGGTGCTCATGTCTTGTTGCGCTCCGCTACCCAAGTGCTTTTTTCAAAATCGCAATCTGACCGCCGTGATACAAATCGTGCTGCACCACACCGTGCAGCGTCGCGTAGCCCGACCATTCCGTCCCAGCCGGCGGAGTCAACAATTCCTCATCCCGTACATGCGCCACCGCCGCGCGAAATTGCGTCCGGCTCTCGCGCAAATTATCGAGCGACCGCCGCCATTCCACTTCGCTCACCACACCGGCGGCCAATCCACCTCGGGCGTCACGTCAACAGGAGTTCCCGCAAATCGCCGATGCACGATCCGGTTCCAAGCCCCAAGATGATTCACAATTTCCCAAATCGAATGCGCGCCGCGCACAGGATGCATCGAAGCCTGCTCAGCCGTAATCCCCTCAAGCAACTGGTTCAACGCCGGGCCATGCCACGCCTCTCCATCTATCGCCCGATCCATCTGGTCCAATATCCGAGAAATTTCGCTCATCAACCGTACCTCGCATCGCCTCAAGTGGCACAGGCACTCCTGCCTGTGCGCCTTTCTTTGAGGCACCCCTTCAAAATCGCCAAGAACCCGACCTCGCGAAGGCCACTACTCAGGCAAGCTCGCATTTGTCTATGCCTCGGCGGATTAGATAGCAGACCGGCCTCACACTTCAAAACACCTTCTCCGAATCGAGCAAAATCGTCACCGGCCCATCATTCACAAGCTCCACCGCCATATGCGCCTGAAATACTCCAGTCTCCACCCGCACGCCAAGCCCCCGCAACGCCCGCACAAACTCCTCATAAAGCGCCTTCCCCAATTCCGGCGCCCCCGCCTGAATAAAACTCGGCCGCCTCTGCCCGCGTGCATCGCCGTACAAAGTAAACTGCGAAATTGCCAACGCCGCCCCACTCGTATCAAGCAGCGAACGATTCATCTTCCCGGCATCATCGCCAAAAATCCTCAGATTCGCCACTTTCTCCGCCATCGCGCTCGCCGTCGCCGGCGTATCTTCTCTACCCACCGCAACGAGCACCACCAACCCCGGCCCAATCTCGCCGGTCGCTTTCCCATCCACGCTCACGCTAGCTCGACTCACCCGCTGCACCACAGCTCGCATCGCAATTATTGTGCCGCAGCGCTTGGATTCACGGGCTTCCGCGGCAAGAGCTCCGGCAGTTCCGCCAGGTTATACGCCACCGCCGCCATCACCTGCGCCCCCTCCACCAAATCCGCCTCGTGCGCCTGGTCGAACGTGTCCGCCTGCGAATGGTGCGTCTCAAAATATTGCGCCGGATCCTGCAAGCAGAAAAATCCCGGCACCCCCGCCTCGTCGAAAGGCACGTGATCGCTCCCCGTCATCCACCGCTCAGTCAATTCCAGCAACCCCAGCGACCGAAGCGGCGCCACCACCGTATCCATCACCTCGCGCGCCGCGTAATTCCGCATCAAGCTGATGCTCGTCACTCGCCCAGTCCCCGTATCGTGAATCAGCGCCGCTGAGACTCGCGGCATCTCGTCGCGATGCGCTTCCACGTAGGCCCGCGACCCGTTCAACCCCTGCTCTTCGCCGGAAAAAAGCGCAAATCGAATCGTTCTCTTCGGCTTCAGCCCGGATTTTTGCAACGCCCGCGCCGCCTCCAGCACCACCATCGAACCAGTTCCGTTGTCCGTCGTCCCGGTTCCCAGATCCCACGAATCCAAATGCGCTCCGAGCACCACGATTTCATCCGGCTTTTCGCTTCCGCGAATTTCGGCAATCGTGTTGTAAACAGCCGCCGGCCCATCGGCAATCGTACTCTTGATATCCATCTCCACTTCCACAGGCCCGCGTTTCATCAACCGCCAAATCAAGCTGTAACCTTCCGACGTAATGAACGCCGCCGGAATCGGCGCGATAGCATATTGCCGTCCGCCCAGGCTCGTCATATTCAGCAACCCATCGGGCTTCCCAGAATCTGTCAGGCCCGCCAGCACTCCTTCTTTCTTGAAAAATTCATTCCGCTCCATAATAAATTTGCGAAACGCCGGATCGAACTCGCGCGGCTTCTCCCCAGGCCGCAACGGCCGCATCAGTAAGAACGAATCGCCATAAGGAACCAGCACAGGATTCGTCGCCGGCTCGTCTGGCGCCGGCAATGGCAGCGGTTCGCTCGTGATCACGATCGCGCCTTTCAATTTGCCCTTGTACTGATCGAGATCCTCCAGCTTTTCCGCTTTCACATACACCACCGGCCCGTGCACCGGCCCCTCTGTATTCGCCGCCCATCCATACGATGCAATCGTGAGCGGATGTTCCGTCGGAGTTAAAATCCGCGCCGTCGCGGTTCCGCGTGTCCAAATATGCGCGATCGTCCATGATTCCAGGTGCGGATTCCCGAGCCCGTAATCGGTAAATTTCTGTTTCGTCCATTCATCCGCCTTCTTTAAGTTCTCCGAGCCCGTCAATCGCTGCCCGATCATGTCCGATAGATATTCCAGGTTCGACATGATCTCGTTGTGGTCATGCACCTCCGCCAGAATCTTTTCGTCCGCCGCAGCAAATGGATTTTTCGCAGGGGGCGCACCCTGTTGCGCCCGCAATACCGCGCCTCCACTCCATACAATCATTGCCGCCATCACAATCGCCACAAATCCGCTCACGCGACGCGCTCTCATCGTCTCCGAATCCTCCGCCCAGTCTGGGCCTTATCTGAAAACATCCGATTCTACGCTAGACGCGCCGCCGCTCATCCTCGTTTCCAAACTGTTCTCACACCCACAAAGTGTGCTAGAAGAACTGTGCTGGAAAAAGTGCGCTGGCAGAAGACAGCCGCCATCGCGCCGCCAACAAAATGAAACTCGCCCTCATCGGCACTCACGGAGTCGGCAAAACCACCCTCGCCTACGAAATCTGCTCGCTCCTGAAAAAATCCGCCTACAACGTCGAACTCGTCACCGAAGTCGCGCGCCAATCCCCATTCCCCGTCAACGCCGCCACCACTCTCGAAGGCCAGCGCTGGATTCTTCACGCCCAAATTGTCGCGGAACTCGACGCCGCCCGCCGCGCCCCGCATGTCATCTGCGATCGCGCCGTCCTCGACAACTACTGCTACCTCGTCAACAAATTCGGCCGCCAGCCGCACCTCGAGCCATGGCTCGCCTGGTGGATGAACTCTTACTCATTTCTCGTCGGCGTCCCGCCCGTCGCATTCGAAATTCCCTCCGACGGTTTCCGCTCCGAAGATCGCGCCTTCCAGCAGCGCATCCACGATTTGCTCAACGAGCTTCTCGCCGCGCCACCATTCAACGATCTGCGCGCGCCCATCCTCTGGCTCGATCCCAGCGAGCGCCGTTTCTGGGCGGAGCGCATCTTCGCCGCCGCTCTGCCGCTACTAGAATCCGCCCCAGCCGTCCGGGACGCCACCGCGCGCTAGGGTATTCTCATCTTCATGATGAACAACGAACCATTCAGTCCGCTTCGCAGCCTCGTTGCCGCCATCGCCTCCGGCAAACTGAATCGGTCCGATCTGGTAGAAAATCGTCAAGAGGTTCTGATGGACGTTTTGGACTGCGACTCACCTGATTTAGTGGAACTCATAATGGAGATGGAAAACCGAGCTCAACTGCGAAACATCACCGTAGGCAACTTGGTTGACAATTTCCCAGACGAAGGCCTTGACGATTCCGACTTCCATCCGGTGGCAAAGTGAGTCCGGCTGAAGCAGCGAATTCATCGCCACCATCGAAACGCTGGCTCACCCGAGGCGTCCTCGGCATCGGCCTCGCCAGCCTTTTCTCCGACTGGGGCCATGAAGCCGCCACCGCCATCCTCCCCGCATTCCTCGCCAGTCTCGGCGCGCCCGCCTACGCGCTCGGCATCATCGAAGGCGTCTCAGACGGCCTTTCGAGCTTCGCAAAATTAGCGGGCGGCTGGATCGCCGATCGCCCCGCGCTCCGCAAACCCGTCGGCGTCATCGGCTATCTCGCCACGGGGCTCTCCACCTTCGCCTACGCCTTCGCGCACACCTGGCCGGCGATTCTCATCATCCGCGCTCTCGGCTGGGTTGGACGCGGTGGCCGCGGCCCATCTCGCGACGCACTTCTCGCCGACGCTGTCGCCCCCGGCACCGAAGGCCGCGCCTTCGGCTTCGAGCGCGCCATGGACACCATCGGCGCCGTCCTCGGCCCACTCTGCGCCGCAGCGCTGATCGGCATCGTCGGCATGCGCGGCGTTCTGCTCTGGTCGCTAGCTCCCGGCCTCGCCGCCGCCGTTGCGTTCGCCGCTCTCGCGCCATCTTCCAAAAACGAAGAACCGCACCACGCGCGAGGCTTGATCGCAAGCTTCCGCGACCTCCCGAAAAATTTCTGGCATTTTCTCGCCGGCGTCTTCGCCCACGGCATCGGCGATTTCGCCCCCACGCTCCTGATTCTTCGCGCCTCTCAAATTCTCGCGCCCCGCGTCGGCGCCGGACGTGCCGCCGCAATCTCAGTCGGCCTCTACACCTTTTACAATGTCATGAACGCAGCCTCGTCCTATCCGGCCGGCGCCCTCGGGGATCGCATCGGCAAACGAGGCCTCCTCGCCGCCGGCTATCTCGTCGCCACAATCACCTTCGCCGCTTTCATCCTCGAGCCGCCCACCCTGCACGTCCTCATCGTTCTCTTCGGCCTCGCAGGCATTCACTCCGGCGTCCAGCAATCACTCGAAAAATCTCTCGCTGCAGAATTCCTCCCCCAGCGCATTCGAGGCTCAGGCTTCGGCGTCCTAGCCACAGTCAACGGCATCGGCGACTTGGTCTCCAGCGTCGTTGTCGGCGCACTCTGGTCCGCCGTCAGCCCCGCCGCCGGTTTCCTCTACGCCGCCATCTTCACCGGCATCGGCGCCGCCCTAATCTATTTCTTCACGCCGCAGCCTTCACTGAAATAAAATGCACAGCGGCGCTTAAAACGCTAACCGTAGCTCAGGTCCCATTCCGGCCGCCTTCCGGACGGAATTGACCTGAGGCCTTTGGTAACGATCGCCAAATTTCGCATTGAAGGATGAAGACACATGCCCAAAGCCTATTGGGTCGTCGCGTATCGCTCAATCTCGGATCCCGCCGCACTCGCGTCCTACGCAAAAATATCTCTTCCCGCCATCCAAGCCGGCGGCGGCAAAATCCTCGTGCGTGGGACCCCGGCCAAAACTTTTGAGAACGGATTGAACGATCGAATCGTGGTCGTCGAATTCGATAGCGTAGCCGCCGCCATCGCCACCTACGAAAGCGACGCCTACAAAGCCGCCCTCAAAATCCTGGGCAACGCCGCCGACCGCGACCTAAGAATCGTAGAAGGTGTCCAGTAGCACAGGCATTCCTGCCTGTGCCACCGTAAATTTCAAGGAAGCCGATCCATCCCGCAAGCATTCCAATCACGTTCTTGGTCTTTGGTTTCGTTCTTAGTCTTTGCGCTTACTCCGCGGCGCCCGCTGGCACTTCGGACAAAAAAAACTGCTCCTCCCCGCCACAATCGCCCGCCGTATCACTCCACCACATCGAAAACATTTCTTCCCCTCGCGCTGATACACCCGATGCCGCAACTGAAATTCCCCACGCTGCCCATCCGAGTCCACATAATCCGACACTGACGACCCGCGCGACCGAATCGCCTCCGTCAACACTCCATGAATGGCCTTATACAACGCTTTCACTTCACGCTCGCTCAATTTCGTCCCCAGCCGTCTCGGATGAATCTTCGCGCGCCACAAACTCTCATCCGTATAAATATTCCCCATCCCGCGAAGCACGCGCTGGTCCATCAACAGCGCCTTAATCTGTGCGCTCCTGCTCGTGATCGTTTCCCGAAAATCTCCCTCGCTCATCTCCAGCGGATCGAGTCCCAACCGGCCAATCAGCGCCTCGCGCTCCCCATCGAGCAGAATCCGTATCCGGCCAAATCGCCGAATATCCGTGTAGCGAAGCTCGCGCCCATCATCTAGCGCAAGAAACATATGCGTATGCGGCGGAACGGGAGCTTCCGCGGGAGTCACCACGATCTGCCCGGTCATTCCCAGGTGCATCAGCAACGCAATTTCCCCATCATCTTTCCCGCGCCCTTCCCGCTCGAGCCCCCCTTCTCGCTCGAGCCCAATGACCATGAATTTGCCGAATCGTTCGATGCCAGTAACGCGCGTCCCCGGCAATTCCCTCTCGAGCGACGCAGGATCATCAATAAAATCCGTCTTCGCACTCAGACGCACGCCCGTGATTCGCCGCCCCGGCAGCACCAGCCGCAAGCCGCGCACCACAGTCTCCACTTCAGGTAATTCTGGCATCTCGTACACAAAGGTAGCACACACAAATCCTGTCGCGGCAGTGCCCTCGCGTTGTGCTAGACTCCCGCCGTTTTAGAATCACTCTTACATTTTTTGCGTCAGGGCACGGCTTTTACCCTGAGCTTGCAAAGGGCAGCCGTGCCGCAAAAAAGCAGCACGCAAATGCGGCTTCGCCGCCGAGGGCATTCGCTACAAACCAAGGAGAATCGCATGCGCCGATTCGGAGTCCTAATCACTGCTCTGATCGCAATCCTGTTCGCATTTCCTGCCTGCGCCCAAACCCTCGCCATCCGCGCCGGCAACGTCATCGATCCCGCCACAGGAAAAGTCGCCACAAATCAAATCATCCTGGTAAAAGACCAGAAAATCGTCGAGATAGGCCCCAGCGTCTCCATCCCTTCCGACGCGCAAGTGATTGACCTCTCGAACGAATGGCTCATGCCCGGCGTGATGGATACCCACACGCACGTCACCTTCCTCGAACACGATCTCCAACACACTCTCGAAACCAATTACCTCATTGAAGGAAAAGGCACCCGCGTCCTCTTCGGCCTGAAGACCTCGCAAATTCTTCTCAACGCCGGCATCACCACTGTTCGCGACGTCGGAAATGAAGCGGAATACGCCTCCGTGGATGTCCGCAACGCAATTAACCGTGGATGGTTCACCGGCCCCACGATTCTCACGTCCGGAAAAATCATCGCCCCGTTCGGCGGACAGGGAAAACATATCCCCCCGGAAGTCGGACCAGTCTGGCGCTATGAATACATCGACGCGGATGGCCCCGAAGAAATTCGCAAAGCCGTTCGCGAAAATATTTTCTACGGCGCGGACCTCATCAAGCTCGTCTCCGACAACACCGGCGCCTACTACTACTCCGAAGAGGAAATCCGCGCCGCGACCAACGAAGCCCACAGTGCCAATCGCGCCGTGGCCGTTCACGTTCTCGGCGGACAGGCCGCTCGCAACGTCATCATGGGCGGCGCCGATTCGATCGAGCACGGCTGGAATCTCGATGACGACCTTCTCCGCCTGATGAAGGAAAAAGGAGTGTTTCTCGCGGGCACCGATTTCCCGGCGATCCATCTCAAAGCGGCCGGCTACCACAACGCCGACAAAATCGGAGCCAACATCATCGATCGTCTCACCCGCGCCTACAAAATCGGCGTGAAGCTCACCTTTTCCACGGACACCGTCACCGAAATGCCCAACGAAACCCGCGCCGATATGGCCTGGGACTATCTCGCCGTTTGGCGCGCCGCCGGAGTTCCGCCAAATGAAATCCTCAAAGCGATGACGACAAACGCCGCCGAACTCCTCCGCATCCAAAAAGAGCGCGGCGCCATCGCCACCGGCCTCTACGCGGACATCATCGCCATGCCCTCGAGCCCTCTCGATGACATCGAGTCCATGCGCAAAATAAATTTCGTAATGAAAAACGGCGCAGTCATAAGAAACGACGCATCCAAAAACCCAAAATAATCCAGCCTTTCAGTAGCGTAGGCTTCAGCCTGCGCCCCAATATCAATTGCGTCACGCAGCCGACGAACACCGCGATAGGTAACGCACGGTTCTTGCCGACTTGCCTCAGTAGGGACACGGCATGCCGTGCCCGATCGACCGACTGCCGAGCATTCCACCTTGCACCGATCGCATTCGTAGCGGTGGGCTTCGTTTTCGTGCGAAGGGACCAATCGAACCGTCCTAGTGGGTCTCCCCTTCAAGTGGGACATCCCACACGCCCCAATAAACACGCCCTCAGCCTAAACACCCATGCGTTCTATCAGCGCACCCACTCCGCCAATTTCTAGGTGCAATTCAAAAAGCCCAACCTGATACTTAACATGTGTTTGCCTGATCTTCACCTAGGCGGATGGTGACAAAAATGACCCCCTTTCAGATCCTCGTATTGTTGATGTTGGCGTACATCTGTTATCGCCTGACCGTTCTCGGCTCCACATCTTTTCTCAAATCCCTGGCCACATACCTGATCTTCGGCCTCGAGAACGGATTGCGTCACGAAATCGCGTCCGCCGTGGGTTCTTACCGGTCAGACGGCGATTATCAACTTGGGATGCACGAGCAACTGGTGGCTGCACTGAAGAAAGTGAAAGGAATGCCGTGAAATAATCCATCCGAGCCGGATTAGAAGGACGTTCTAGTGCAGTCGAGTTCCAATGCGGAAATCGTGACCAAACTCAGCTCGCGTCTTATCCCGCTCGTCACCTCATCCGCCGCAAACGCCCGTCCAATCCCCAAACATCCCCGGCCCGTGTCGCATAAAAAATCGCGAGCAGAAATAGCAGCGGAATATGGTCCAGATTCGCGCCGAAATATTGCCAAACCGGCGCGCCATGCCCGGGCGCGAACCACGTCGACAGAATGAAATTGATCATCAAGATCACGCCACCAATCGCCGCAGGACGCACCGCCAAACCA
>Ga0207117_1029_pt1 | contig 33397 bp, 29 predicted proteins | sample Alteio_BWMinHeat_45_FD_153502 | JGI IMG/M metagenome (GOLD analysis project Ga0207117, IMG submission 153502) | Enriched cells from forest soil in Barre Woods Harvard Forest LTER site, Petersham, Massachusetts, United States -... | ecosystem: Environmental > Terrestrial > Soil > Temperate forest >...
CAACCGCCGCGAGGAACGCAAGCCCAGCAAGGAAAAACACCAAAAACTGGACCCAGGCTGCGGATCGAGCATTCTCTCGGGAGAAGCCGAGGGCGCGTTCTGGCCAGCTATCGGGAGACTTGCAGGGATTGGAAAGCCTCCCAGACGCGGATTCAGAGAGCGTCGACGAATTGCTTGAGGAAGGAAACGTATTTGAGGCCGACGTGTTGAAGGGTGTCGAAGATGCCGGGGACGCTGCCGAGAGACAGGTTCGCACCCATGAAGTTCCTGAGGACGACGTTCCGGAAGAGTACCTGGATAGAGAATAGTCAAAGTCAACGATGTCAAACCGGCAATTCAAGTTCCACGCGTGAGATCTTCGCAGGTCGAACGTGCCGCTTTTAGACCGCATTCCTTATCTCAAGCATCAGACTTTGGATTGTCCTCGACGAATCTACCCGGAGCACCGTTTCGTCAAAGAGGTGATTTCGAAGAGCTGTAAACGAGTGGGTTGTAAAGGGGCGGATTCCTGGCTCCAAGCGTGAACAGGCAGTAGAGGACCGCTACGGGGCCGAGTGATTTCGTTTATATTCCTGACGGCTTCAAGCCAAAGCTGAAGCGGAGATCGCGGTCGGAACTTAGCCGCGTCATCGAGTTCCCCTCCCCAGAGGCGAAGTAGTACTTCCAGCCCGCTTGGGTATTTGAAGTCGACTCCGACGTCGCTGCAGGCGACCCGTAGGCGTCTGCTTTGGGTCCCTCTCTGGAACGGCGTTCTGCTGCAGAGTTACACTTGCTGATTCATGCGCTGGCCTGCCGCTTTCCTGATCCTGGTCTCGCTCACTTCCGCTTCCTTGGCTGACGCGCCGAGCGGCATTCCTCGCGAATTGGCGCGCGAACGCGAGCAGTTGATCTCTGATCTTCATTACCACTTGAACTTCACACTCGTGGCGCACGCGTCTACCACGGCGGGGCATGAAGACCTGAGCTTTCAACTCAAGTCGGCGGCCCCGTTGCTTCTCGACTATCGCGAGGGAACGACTAGCAAACTAAAAATCAATGACAGCGAAGCGCCCCTCCAACGGGAAAACGGACACATTCTCCTTCCCGAGAACAAATTGCGCTCTGGCGAAAACCATATTGCACTGGACTTCGAATCGCCGATCGCGCCTGCAGGCAAGGCGATTACACGCTACGAAGATAGAGATGATGGCAGCGAGTACATCTACACGCTCTTTGTTCCGATGGACGCGAGTATGGCGTTCCCGTGTTTCGACCAGCCGGATCTAAAAGGAAGATTTCAACTCACAGTCGGCGCGCCCAACGATTGGATCGTGATTTCAAACACTCCTGCAACGGGGGCAGTTGGAGCGGGTTTTGCTTTGACCACCAGCTTTGCGGAGACGCAACCGATAAGTACCTATCTGTTTGCCTTCGCCGCCGGACCATTCCAAAGGGTGCACGAAACCAAGGGGCTGCCGGGAGTACTGGTTCGCAAATCGCAGTACAAGCGAGCGCTCGATGAGACTCCGGAACTGCAGCAGGTTACGGCGACGGGCATGGAGTTCCTTGCCGGTTACTTCGCGCAACCGTTTCCGTTTCCCAAATATGATCTAGTGCTGATTCCCGGATTCGCCTACGGAGGCATGGAGCACGCCGGCGCAACCTTCTTGCGGGAAGAATCGGTTTTGTTTCGCACTGCGCCCACGCACAGCGACCAGATCGGACGCGACCTGCTTACCCTCCACGAGCTCACACACCAATGGTTCGGCGACTTCACCACCATGCGTTGGTTTGACGACCTCTGGCTGAAAGAGGGCTTCGCTCAGTACATGGCGTATCGCGCTCTCGACCAGCTCAAGCCGGAAGAGCACATGTGGCAACGCTTTGCTTTGTCGATCAAACCGGCGGCCTATGCCATCGATTCCACGCTGGGCACCACGCCCATTTATCAGAGTATCGACAACCTGCAGAATGCGAAGTCGGCCTATGGCGCGATTGTCTACTCTAAAGCTCCCGCATTATTGCGCCAGCTCGCATTCATCGTCGGCGAGGAACATTTTCGCGACGGGCTCCGCATTTATCTGAGGGAGCACCAATATGGGAATGCCGGGTGGAACGACCTGGTGAAAGCCTTCGAGCGCGCCTCGGGCCGATCGCTGGAGGAATGGGCGACTGCCTGGATTCACCGTCGCGGGATGCCGCAGGTGGATGTGTCATGGAGCTGCGATGGCGGCCGCCTGTCGCATCTGGAGCTTTCGCAGCACGATGTCTTGAACGAAGCAGGCGTGTGGCCGATCGCAACGCAGATTCTCCTCAGCTATCAGGATGCTCCACCGCGACGCATCCGCGCCGAGCTGAAACAAGGCAAAGCCGAACAGCCCGACGCCAAGGGCACGCCGTGTCCCGCGTTCGTCTTCGCCAATGAGCAGGATTACGCCTACGGGCGTTTTCTGCTCGATCCGGCGAGCCAGACAGTCGCCGAGAAGAACATTGGAACCATGGGCGACTTGTTTGAACGCACCACGCTGTGGGGATCGTTATGGGAATCTCTGCGCGAGGCGCAGCTCGCCCCACGCGATTACCTGGCGCTCACGCGCAATCTGCTGCCCGGCGAATTGGACGAATCCCTGGCGCAGTCGCTCACCTCGCACACGGTTACGGCAATGCACCGGTATGTCAACCCACAAACCAGGGCAGAGCTTGTCTCGAACTTTGAAACCATGGCACACGACCGCATGCTGCAGGCACAGGAGCAAGGGCTGCGCATCGTCTGGTTCCGCACCTTTCGCGCACTGGCGGAGACGCAATCGGGGCGCGACGGACTGAAGCGTCTTCTCGCGGGCCAGGCGCAGATCCACGGTGTTCAGCTTCGTCCGCTGGATCGCTGGAGCATGGTCACAGCGCTGATCGCGCACGCCGATCCCGATGCCGAAAGGGTATTTGCCGCAGAACGCGAGCGTGACCATACCGGCGATGGGTTGAAGTACGCGTACGTGGCCGAAGCCGCCCGCCCGTCCGTCGAAGCCAAGAAAAAGTATTTCGACGATTACTTGCACAATCCCAACCGTCTGGAAGATTGGGTCGAGCAGAGCCTACCGGCTTTCAATTACTGGAATGAGTCTGAGTTGACCGCTCCATTTCTGAAGCCCGCGCTCGAAGCCCTTCCGCAGATGAAACGCGAACGCAAGATATTCTTCGTTCTCAACTGGCTTCGTGACTTCATCGAGGGCCAGCAATCCGCCGTATCAGACACCCAAGTTCACGACTGGCTCAAAACGGCCAACATCGATCCCGATCTGCGGCTGAAAATTCTGGAAGCAGTCGATGAGCTCGACCGCACAGTGAAGATCAGGCAGCGGTATCCGTAGACGGCTATTCACCACGGAGACACGGAGTAACGGAGAAAGCAGTAGCGCTGCTTTCATCTTTGCGTGATTCCGCGTCCCGTCCGCGCGATCCGCGTCAGGTTTTGGGCGACCGCTGTCTGGCGTCTATTTTGCGGGAGCTTGGCTGACCTGTGCCGGAGCGGGTTTGCCTACCTTGCGGACAGCCTGGTCGACCACAGCGTAAAGAAGCTGGTCGTGGTCCAACTTGGCCTGCTGCTTAATGTATTCGCCCGCCTCTCTTCCTGCCGCTTCGCTGGAGGGGAGGACAAGGTCGCGCTTCTGGGCGGAGAAGGCAGCGAGGTCCTGCACCATATCAAAGAACGTGTCTTCATTCTTGCCGCTCATCTGCCAGGCTTCAGAGACCGTGAGAGGGAGAAGCTTCTCGATGGTCCAGGGATGGGTCTCATTGGCATCCGGCCTGATGTCGACCGGGGAGGTTGACTGCGCGGGCTGCTGAGCGAACCCCGGGAGAGTCCCCATTAAGAGCATGCTAGCGGCGGCAAGGCAAAGGATGAAGGTACGAGTGCGGTGCAGGGGCTTTACAACTGTTGCTGAAATCATCGGAACGGACTTCCTTTCGTGCTGATTTGGTGTGGCAGTACGCTTAGCGCGGGTAGTACTGGTCACGCTGATTCTGCTGATTCTTCTGATGCATCTCGCCTACGACGGCTCCAATGCCCGCGCCGGCAGCCCCGCCGATAATGGTTCCTTTGAGGCCCCGGCCGAAGACAGCGCCGAGTATGGCTCCGCCGGCTCCGCCAATGAGGGCTCCCTTGCCGGGACCGATGCCACCCTGGTTGGGGTACCCGTTGTTGTATTGGTTGTTGTATCGGTTGTTGTATCGGTTGTTGTATTGGTCGTTCCGGTACTGGCGATCTTCGTAGCGAGGATCGTTGTACCGCCCGCCTCGTCCACCGTTGCGAACGCCGTTGTAGAACGTCTGATTGTTGCGGTTATCGTGATTGTCGCGGTTGTCGCGACGATCCCTGTCCTGGGCGCCAGCGGGAAGGATGCTGGTGGCCAGCAGCAATGAGGCGATGAGCATGGACGTGCGTATCTTCATCATCATTCCTAGGATGCGAATTTGCGGCGCGAGGGAGGCGTTTCCCTGACACTGTTCAGAGAAGCTGGTCTTGACTCTTAGCACCATAATCGCGACTTTACAAACAGTTCCCCTGCCCGTCTGGTCAAAATTGCTCGCACTACGACGTTTGTTTCTTTGGCACCAAGTTCAGATCGGGGCACGGCTTCGAGTGGTTGCGGAAAAACTCGATTCAGTGTAGAAAGTCACTCTTTTCCGGTGGCTGCAGTCGGTTTTTGTGAACCACACGACAGGAAAGGCGCTATAAATTCGAGCCGAAGGCCAGCAGACGGCCGTCGCAATCCTTGACCACAAACTCTCGCGAGTTCCATGGCGTGTCGACAAGTTCCCGAGTGAACTCCACGCCCTTGGCTTCATACTCGGCATAAAGTGCATCTGCATCTTCGATGCGGAGGTATGCGTCCAGCAGTTCGTCCGCATATTTGTCCGGATTGGATGTTGGTGGCTCAGCGCAGCGGAAGTGAATCGCGTGTTGGTCGCGCGCCACGATGGCGTAGACGGGCGGATCTCGCCACGTCCCCAGACACTCGAAACCAAGCTTGTCTTTGTAATAGGCGAGCGTGCCGGCAATGTCGGTGGTGAAGAACTGAGGTGCGATCTGACGGATCATGGATCGAGTGTACGGCAGACCTCCGGGACCGTCGCCGGCTTACCGAACAGAGAAACGCGGTAGCCGTTTTCGGTAGCCGCCGCCTCACTTATTGATTCTGAACGTCTGGTGCCGAAAAAGGGACTCCTACCGTCCCATTTTGGAAATTCCTTCAAACTCTATTCGCCGAGCGCGGCGAACCGCCGGTCACTCGAGCTTTGGCTCCGCACGCGACCGCGTGGGCAAGATCAACCGCATCGACTCAGGCAACTTGATGAATCCATAATCCCTGATAAAACCGCACTGCTTTCTCGTCAATCGCATCGACAACGACCATGGAAGAGCCAACCACTGAGGAGTTCGCGTAAGCCTTATGAAGAGCCCTTGCCAGGAGAACGGAACCCAAACCCTTTCCCTGAGTGTCTTTACTGACCGCAAGCCGCCCGATTTAATGTTGCGCTCACGATCGGATAGCGAGGAATGTGCTTTTGTGCTGTTTCAGGAATGATTCCTGGAGTCAGGCCAGCGAAATCGCATGGAAGGTCCCGGCACGGCAGAAGCGACTACGCTCAAGTGCAGCGCGGCAGAATCAACGCCGCGGTGCCAAAGAAAAACTGGCACCTGCGGCGATTAAGGTTGATTCTGAGCACATCGCTCTCTCCGCCAATGGAAAGCAGGCTTTGAGAAAAGAGGATTACGCCACGTGTGTGACGACTCCAGTGTCGATCAAGTTAGTCACCACGTTTATGTTGCCGTGTGTGGCTTTTGAGTACGGACACTCCAGGTGCGCGCCATCAACGATTTTCTGGGCAACTTCGCGCTCTATCCCCGGCAGGCTGACATTGAGGCGAGCTTGAATGAGGTAACCGCCGTTGGTTGTGCCCAAATCCACTTCGGAGTCAACGGCGACATCAGCCGGTAGCTTGACCTTCATTCGGGCAGCCACGATCTTGATCGCCGACAGGAAGCAGGACGACCAGCCCACGGCGAACAACTGCTCGGGGTTGGTACCGGTGCCGTGAGTTCCAGGAACCGAGAGCTTAACATCGAGGTGGCCATCGGAGGTGCGCGATGCTCCTCCTTCTCGGCCGCCGGTGGTGTGCGCTTTGGCGGTGTAGAGGACTTTTTCGATTTGGGTTAGGGCTTGTGTCATAGTTTGTTCTCCTTAAGTTGAGTGAACCCTGATGTAAGGCCGTTTCCAGACGGGAGACTCCTCCGACATGCATCATCCATCTAACGCGGATTCGCGGGTTTGTTCAAACTGATTAACTGATCACGAGTCTGCTGGAGAATCTCTCGTGAAAGGGTTGCGTCCGACACGGCACGAGAGAGGTTGATCGCTCCTAACATTGCACTAATCGTGAGGATCGCACGGGCGCGCCGATCAGAGGTTGCATTCGGCGGAACAAGGCCCGTCGAGTGTGCCAAGGTGCGCTTGTATCGGGCGGTATACACGGCTTTCGCCGATCGACTCGCCCGAGACATGTCACCGAGCAAAGCGCCCAAAGCACAGCCTGTTCCCGGAGCATCCCGGTGTTCTTCGGACAAATAGTTCTCCAAGAGTTTCGTTAACGTATCAGTGTGTTCCTCCCAGCGGTCGAGGTGTTGAAATGCGGTGGCCAGCGCCTCAACCACCAGCTCATCGCGCGAATCGAAATGTTTGTAAAAACCGCCGACAGTAACGCCGGCCTCCTCCATCACATCGGCAACGCCGATGCCTTCGAGACCGACTTCGCGAAACCTCTTGGCCGCAACGCTTACGATCCGAGCGTGTGTCTCTGCCTTATCTCTTTTCGAATAACCCATCTGCGATTCCCATTCCCTCCCGAACGTGCACGGCCCGCTGCAGTCGTTGCCCCCTTCCTCGTCATCTCTCCTATTAGGGGCGGCAACAAGCTGCTAGAGTATTATCGTAATCCACATTACCCAGATGCAACCCGCTTCTTCTGGGGTGCAACAATTTTCAATATTCTATTACCTGATAGTCCGTAAACCGGCATTGGGATTGGAACGCTCCAAAATACTTTGCGACTTCTGGAGTATGTTCGTAATCTCGTGTAGTGATAGCGCAGAACCATATCTCACAAACGCAGGAGAAGCAATGAGCAACTCATCCTCAGAACGGAATAAGGCAATCGTGCTCGAAGCATTCGAGACCCTGTTCAACAAGCGTGACTACGCGGCGGCGGAACGCTTCTGGTCACCGAACTACATTCAGCACAGCGCACACATCCCAGTGGGTCGGGATGGTCTACTCGGGCTGATAAAGAGCCTGCCCCCAACACTCAGATACGAGCCGGGCGTCATCCTTGCCGAAAGAGACTACGTGACCGTGCATGGTCGCTTCTCGGGCATGGGACTTCCGACGAACTGGATCGTGACGGACATCGTCCGGATGAAAGACGGCATTTTGGTCGAGCACTGGGATGTCATTCAGGATGAGGCAACGAAGGAGCAGTCCAAAGGCGGGCATCCGATGTTTGGTGACTCGTTTCCGAAGTAAGGAAACGCTTCTCATTCATGCCCAGGCGGACTGCGTCCGCAGATCACTAAGGTTTTCCCATTTGAACGAGTCGCAGTAAGAGGGAGATTCTATGCGAACTTTTCTGAGAAATATGGTGGCGGTGCTCTTCTTCGGAGCGCTTTCCCTTGGAGGCACAGTGATGGCACCCGCTCTCTTGGCAGCGCTGGCCACTTTTGTCGCCGTTCCGAACGAAGCTCTGGCTGCCGCACCCCAGCATCATGATCAGGCGCCGGGCTTCTACCGCCTGAAAGTCGGCGACCTCGAAGTGACGGCCCTTTACGACGGCACCGGAGTATTCGATCCCCACTGGTTGAACGGAACGAAGGCGACGATGGATGGTGTTTCCAAGGGACTGCGAGAAGATCCGCACATGCTGGATGTTGTTGATTCGGGCTTCCTAGTCAACACCGGCAAGCAACTAATCCTCGTCGATGCGGGTGCCGGCACCTGGTGGGGTGGGGGAGCGCTCGGGCGTTTGGCGAGCAGCCTCCGCAGCGCAGGCTACACCGCGGAAGAAGTCGACCTGGTTTTGGTCACGCACCTTCATTCCGATCACGTCGGAGGTCTCACCACTCAGGACGGAAAGCGTGTCTTTCCAAATGCCGATGTTTACGTCGCGAAGGCCGAAAGCGACTTTTGGTTGTCGCCGGAAATCGCTGCTAAGGCGCCGAAGGATGCGCAACCGTTTTTCCAGAGTGCGCAAGCCATCGCAGCGCCGTATATCAAGGCCGGCAAGTGGCACACGTTTAGTGACTCCGAGTCAATCGTCGACGGCATGCAAGTCGTCCCGCTGCCTGGTCATACCCCGGGACATACCGGCTATGAATTTTCGTCGAGGGGACAAAACATCCTGTTTTGGGGCGATATCGTCCATGCACAACGCGTCCAGTTGCAACATCCCGAGATCACCGCGGTTTTCGACATCGACCAGACTGCGGCTGCGGCGACGCGGAATCAATTGCTGCCTAAGCTCGCGGGCGAGGATGTTCTGATCGCGTGGCCGCATTCCTCGCTATTTCCTCCCCTGGGGCGCTTGCGCAAGGAGGGGAGTGGGTATAGCTGGGTACCGGTGGTATTTAGCGATCGATGGGACGAGAGGTAGTAATGCTGCGGGGTACAGCGGTGATCAGTCTCTCATTTCTAATTTCGTGTGCATCTGCATTTGCAAGTGGTCAGGACCGCTTTTCAATCAAGGTGTTCACCTCCCCCGACGATCAGTTTTGGACTAACTCCGTCATTATCGAGGGAACACATGAAGTGATGTTGGTCGATGCGCAGTTAACAAAAACCAGTGCTGAAAGAGTACTACAGGAAATCAAAGAGACTAAAAAGCCGCTGTCTATTATCTACATTACCCATGAGCACGCCGATCATTTTCTTGGTCTGGAAGTTCTTAGGGAGGCATACCCGGGAGCGAGGATTATCGCGAATTCTGCGGTAGTAGACCGAATCAACAAGGTCTATCAAGAGAAAATAGATAAATGGAAAACGATTTTGGGCTCAGGTGCAGCCTCTCACGCTGTTGCTATCAACAAATTCGACGGCAAATTCATCAAATTTGAGACCTCAAAAATAGAGGTCCTTAAGAACATCCAAGGCGACACCGATGAAAACACGATGCTTTGGATTCCTGGGCAGAGAATTCTCATTGCCGGCGATGTTGTGTTCAACAACATGCACGCATACACCGCAGAAACGGACAGCAAGGCGCGGGGGAAATGGTTGAAATCATTACAGAACATCGGAGAATTGAAACCTTCGGTTGTGATCCCAGGACATAGCAAGGTCAAAGCTCCCCTTGACGCGAGTACCGCCGTAGATTTTACGGAAACTTATTTATTGGCTTTTGAAGAAGAACTCAAAAAAGCTAAAGATCCGGACAGCCTGATTAACACCATGAAGCAAAGATTTCCATCCGCCGACTTCCTCGTGGCACTCGACCGGGGTGCGAAGGCTAATGTTAATGCGTTGAAGCAGTAGCCACTGCAACGCCAAAGTGAAATGGAGCAACGGTCATGCGTGCAATGAGAGCAGAAGCATTCAGCGGTTCCAAGGATTTGAAGCTAGTGGACATTCCAAAGCCGGCAGTCTCCGAGGGACGAGTACTCGTAAGAATCACGGCGGCTGGGGTCACGCCACTAGAGCACACCATTCTGTCGGGCGGCTACCCACGCGCGAAAGCACCGCTGGTCTTGGGCGGAGAAGGAGCCGGCGTGGTGGAGGACGGAGGGGGAACGGCCTTTCCTGTTGGTTCACGTGTGATGTTTACCGGGCCGTATGGCGTTTCAGAGAATGGAACTTACAGTGAGTGGCTTGCTGTTCGCAAAGAGAACCTTTGCCTGATTCCCGACAACCTCGACGACGTTTCGGCTGCCGGTGTTCCCGTTGCCCATCTGACCGCCCAAATGACACTGAGCTTTGCGGGATTTGCAAAGGGCAAGACGGTGCTGGCGCCTGCAATTGGAGGGTCGGTTGGAAACGCAGTCACACAGTTGGCGAGAGCGCAGGGGGCGAAGCACGCTATATCAACGACAACCAATCATGCGAAGGCGCAACAGGCACGCTATCTCGGCTTCGACGAAGTGATCGACCTTTCTGAGGAGAAGCTCAGCGATGGCGTTCGTAGGATCACAGAAGGCTACGGTGCCGACATCGTGATCGACGCAATCGGTGGAGAAATCCTGAGCCAGGCTCTCGGCACGCTCGCGATTGGGGGAAGCCTGACTACATTGGGATACTCAGCAGGCCGCAAGGCAACCATCGACGTCACGGATCTAATCTGGAAGCGCGCGAATATGAAGAGCTTCTCCTTGTTCGCACAACCTGCGGAGGTATGGGCTACCGCATGGAGCGTTATTTTTCCATTACTTCAATCCGGTACGGTCAAGCCCATTGTGGCAAAGACGTTCCCGCTGGCTGAGGCTGCAGATGCTCTGCGTTACCTCGTCGAGGGTCGCCCCTTCGGCCGGGTCGTCCTCACAATCTGACAGGGGACACGACGGCTCGAGTCAATCACCGCGATGGATGCCCATGAAGAATTACAAGATCGCTGTTCTGGACGATTACCAAAATGTGGCGCTTGAGAGCGCCGACTGGGCGGTGCTCCGCGATCAAGCGGAGATCACCGTATTTCAGAACCACCTCGCCGATCCGGACGCTGTGATTGAGCGGTTGCTGCCTTTTGACGTCGTTTGTGTGATGCGCGAGCGGACCCCGCTGCCCCGCAACGTCATTGAGCGCCTTCCCAATCTCAAACTCATTGCCTCGACGGGATCTGGAAACGCGGCGATCGATGTCGCCGCCGCGGGCGATCGTGGGATCTCAGTAGTTCACACGGGCTATAGGTCGGACCCAACGATTGAATTTACCTGGGCGCTGATCTTGGCCTCCGCGCGACATATCGTGACGGAGAGCAACTCCGTCCGATCCGGCGGCTGGCAGCAAACAGTGGGCACGGATCTCCGTGGAAAGACCCTGGGCGTTCTGGGACTTGGGAACGTTGGATCACAGGTCGCGCGGATCGGAAGCGCTTTTGGAATGAATCTGATTGCCTGGAGCCAGAACATGACATCCGCGTCGGCCAAAGCCGCGGGCGCAATCCTGGTTTCGAAGGATCAACTGTTCGAGCAGGCCGACATCCTGACGATTCACTTGGTGTTGAGCAGCCGCACGCGCGGCCTGGTAGGGGCCGCGGAGCTGGAGAGGATGAAGCCAACTGCCCGATTGATCAATGTGTCGCGCGGGCCAATCGTCGACGAGCAAGCTTTGATCTGGGTGTTGAAGAACAAGCAAATCGCCGGCGCGGCGATCGACGTATTCGACATTGAGCCGCTGCCTCCGTCTCACCCCTTCCGGACGCTGGACAACGTACTGGCAACGCCGCATATGGGCTACGTATCGCAGGGTCTTTACAAGATATTCTACGAGGATACCGTCTCGAATATTCGGAAGTGGCTCGATACCCATTAGGGCGTGTCATCAAACTTACAGTCCCAGCGCAATAGAGTCGCAGCAAGATGGGAAACGTATGCGACCGAACGGTCTCATTTACATCCAATTACCACAGCCGTTTGGTCAGCACATTGCGCGGTTCCACGGAGAAAAGATGTCCAAAAAACTTAAAGACAAGACCGCTCTTATCACAGGCGGCACCGAAGGGATTGGGTTGGCTACGGCCAAGCTATTCGCCAAGGAAGGTGCGTATGTCTTCATCACGGGCCGTCGCCGGAAGCAACTCGACGAGGCCGTAAAGGCAATCGGCAGCAACGTTTCTGGCGTTCAGGGAGACGTTGCCAAACTGACCGACCTTGATCGTCTGTACGAGACCGTCGCTAAGGCGAAGGGGCGAATCGATATTGTTTTCGCCAACGCTGGCGTTGGCGAATTTGTTCCCTTTGGGGCGGTCACCGAAGAGCATTTCGACAAACTATTCAATATCAATGTGAGGGGAACGCTGTTCACAGTGCAAAAGGCCTTGCCGCTACTGAATGATGGTGGCTCTATCATTCTCAACGGCTCTGTCGCGAGTGTTAAGGGTACTGGCGCCTTCGGCGTCTACGCCGCGAGTAAGGCTGCAATCCGCTCTTTCGTGCGAACCTGGACTACAGATCTGAAGGACCGTCGAATCCGCTCAAACGTTGTGAGTCCGGGTCCGATCAATACGCCACTGGCGAGCCGGCAATCTCCGGAAGTGATTGCGCGGATTGTGTCCACGATCCCGATGGGACGCATGGGCGAACCCGATGAAGTTGCGAAAGCGGCATTGTTTCTCGCGTCGGATGACTCCAGTTTCGTAACCGGTATCGAACTATTCGTTGACGGCGGCAGAGCTCAGATCTAAGCGAAAGGGCGGAAGTCTCCGCTCTACTCAATGCTTTGGGCTAGTTCCTATGCCGGTTGTTGGGCTTGGAGGAACCCGGATGCTCTCGCGACCCACAAACTGACACTTAATTAAACTAGCTAATTGTATTGGGGTGATTGTGATGAGGCAGGCTACGCAATACTTTCGACTCTGAGCTGTCATTTTCCCCATGTTCGCAGCTTGCTAAACTAGACTTAAATTCCGAGTGTCCAGTTTTCCAGGGCCAAATTACGTACGCGTCCGAACTCTCGCGTATTGTTCGTAACGAGCGTCAAGCCGATGCTGCGGGCATGAGCGGCGATGAACAGATCATTCGCTCCGATTATGGTGCCAAGGGTCTTCAAATCGGCGCGAATCTTTCCATAATGCAGAGATGCTTCGTCGGGAAAATCCAGAACCTCCACGTAGCGCAGGAAGGCGTTGAGCGCGGCTTCATCGTGCTGGCGTCGCGGAGACACTTCGACCCCGAACAAGAGCTCCGACTTTGTGATCACAGAAATGCATACATCACTGACTGGAGTTTTTTGTAGTCGCTTTAGAACCGCCTCATTCGAGCGCTTCATGATGTAGGAGCAAGTATCTGCGTCCAACATGTAGCGCGGCATTACGACTCTCGCTCTTGCACGGGCAGGTCTTCAATACCCTCCATGAAAGACTCCGAGGCGACCGGGCTCTCAGCAAGGTAGGAAGACCAATCCAATGGTCGAGGGGAAAGGACTACATCGCTGCCCTCTTTCCGAATGAATACTTCCCGGGCATTGAACTGAAACTCCTTAGGCAAGCGGACGGCTTGACTACGGTTATTCATGAAGATTTTGGCCTTTCGTTGCATAGTTTCCCCGTTCGCGGATGGCATCCATTCGCTGTTGGCATATACACAAAGTATATGCCACAATACGAGTGGCTGATTGCCGATTTTGCCTGTGGAACAGGCTAATAAAAGCGATCCGCACGGACATTGCCGGCCAGGACCCAGCAGCAAGGTGCTGCGAAGCCCGAAGTGGGAAACGCGGTCGCGAGCGCTCGAGACGAGAGCCATGCTTAACTAACGCTGGTGCCGAAGAAGGGACTCGCACCGTCCCATTTTGGCAATTCCAAGCTCAATCAAATGGCGACATCTACTGGATACAACAGACTTGCCCATTTTCCAACACTAGCAATGCCTTCAACAGCGCCATTCAAGTCAATTCCTCGTGCGGCGGACACCATCGCCACTTGCACAGGCTTCGAGACTTGAACACCACAGCGATTTTCTTCCTCGCGTGCAACGAATTCAAGGCGAATAGAGCACTCTGTTTGCACGCGCTGCACGAAGCTGAGGATTCGGCGAAATTGCGCGTTAGCCTTCTTGGACTCATAGCACCCTGCCGTACGGCTTTGTCCTCGCTCCTGCGTCGCAACCATCGAACGTCACGGATCTAATCTGGAAACGCGCGAATATGAAGAGCTTCTCCTTGTTCGCACAACCTGCGGAGGTATGGCTACCGCATGGAGCGTCATTTTTCCATTACTTCAATCCGGTACGGTCAAGCCCATTGTGGCAAAGACGTTCCCGCTGGCTGAGGATGCAGATGCTCTGCTTCACCTCGTCGAGGGTCGCCCCTTCAGCTCGAGTCAATCACCGCGATGGATGCCCATGAAGAATTACAAGATCGCTGTTCTGGACGATTACTAAAATGGGGCGCTTGAGAGCGCCGACTGGGCGGTGCTCCGCGATCGAGCGGAGATCACCGTATTTCAGAACCACCTTGCCGATCCGGATGCTGTCATTGAGCGGTTGCTGCCTTTTGACGTCGTTTGCGTCATGCGCGAGCGGACCTCGCTTACGAGGATACCGTCTCGAATATCGGAAGTGGCTCGATAGCCATTAGGGCGTGTCATCAAAACCTTACAGTCCCAGAGTCGCAGCAAGATGGGAAGCGTATGCGACCGCGCGGTCTCATTGGCATCCAATCCTTTGGCGCGCTAACAGCCTCATAGTTTCTATTCGTATTGAGACCTATCGGTCGCATGATATTGTCTGTGGTAGGTTATTACAAAGAAAGAGGACGAGACCGAACGGTCGCGTAAGACACACAATCACTTAGAAGGCATGCGATGACAAAGGGCGAAAAGACTCGACAAAAGATCGTTCAAAAAGCCGCGGCGCTATTCAATCAGTACGGCTTTTCCGGCTTCTCTATGTCCGAATTGATGAAATCCACTGGACTAGAGAAGGGTGGGATCTATCGACATTTCGACACCAAAGAGCAGCTTGCGTCCGAGGCGTTCGAATACGCCTGGCGAGAGGCCCTCAATGCGCGAATGCACGACCTGGATGCGACTTCAGACAGTGTGGATTGGTTGAAGAACTTTATCAATAACTTTATTCATCGCCGGCCATCAGTGCCCGGGGGATGTCCTTTGCTCAATACAGCCGTCGAGGCAGACGATGGTAATCCCGTCTTGCGTCATCTTGCAGTGAAAGCGCTGCGCGGCTGGCGCGCTGATTTGAGCGAGGTGGTGAAACGCGGAATTCAGCGGAAGGAGATCAGGCGCAGCGTCAGCCCGAAGGACGTAGCGGATGTAATCATCTCCTCTCTGGAAGGCGCTTTAATGATGAGCCGTCTGGAAGGAAGCAGGAACGCCTTGTTGTCCATGCAGTCATATCTCAACTCTTATCTCGAACTGCAGGTACGACTCCTGAGGTAGCGGTTCGGCCAGGCGGAGGAGGAGCGGCACATTGACTACTTACATAAAGCTCCAGCCCACGATTCTTGATTTGTGAATGACTTTATGAATTTGGAGGAGAGATGAAAACGACACTTGGCTCACCGGAAAACACGCATCCGCTGGTAGAGAAGGTCCTTGAGTCAAAACCACCTATTGCAAAACTAATTGGCTTCGACGTGCAAAGAATTGGTGACGGACGTGCAACCGGCCTCCTGAAATCAGGGCCGCAGCACGCTAATCCCATGGGAACGTTGCACGGTGGTGTTCTTTGCGATCTGGTGGACGCGGCCATGGGAATGGCTTTCGCTTCCACCTTGGCGTCGGACGAATCTTTCACAACGATGTCTCTGAGTATTAACTTCTTTCGTCCCGTTTGGAAATCAGCGCTGCGGGCGGAAGCGCACGTGCTGAACCGAGGAAAGAACGTCGGCTACATCGAGTGCGAAGTTCACGATGAAAGCGGCAAACTTGTAGCCAAGGCGAACTCAACCTGTTTTGTGTTAAGCGGTGAGCGCGCGAAAAACCGGTGAAGTGATACGCTCGCTCTCCCTGAACAGTGCCTCGGCAGGACATCCGTGGTGCCGGCCAGCATCCCCTGCAGTCATCTTAAAGGCCGAATCTGCCTCCGATTAGGCCCAAAGTCGCATCTGGCGCACTACCTAGAAACCGATGTGCGCCTTCAGAGCCGCTCCGCTGATACTGCGCTGCTACATCTCACCTGCTTTCCGCATATGAGCAGCTAGGAGTGACAGGCTGCTCGCATTTCCCTTGGGCTTTATCAGAATTCGATTAGTCAAACAATTATTTGCGACCGCTCGGTCTCCGAGGCATCCTCCGTGTCGATTCAAATTCGCTGGTCCTTTTCGACCCCAGGATTTGAAATCTGGTTTCTCCGAAAACCGCCTTGACGCTCAACTAGTCGCGAGCCGCCCAACCGTTTTTCGTAACTCCCGCCCCTGCCCGCCGGTCAATTCACGATGACGTCCAACTCGACGTTAGACCTCAGCTTCTTTTCCCGAGGGATCGCTGTGGAACCGTGTGGCGCCTCCTGTTTTGAACGAGCCCGATGTGCCATAGCTGTCCTCGAGAAACTGGACGTAAGCAACCTTATCCCCTCGAAGCGCGCCAAGAGACCAAATGGAGATGTGATTTCCTTCCCGGTCACGTTCGATTTGTAAGTAAAAGAGCCGAAGAGGGCGACGCGGCTACCGTGCTCGATGGTATCGGTAACCTTGAAATCGAGTGTTTTCCAGAAGCGTTGGATTGCCGCAAAGACATCAGAGAGAGCCTGTGGCCCTTTGTGAGTGCCGGCCCAGGGCTCAATTCTCTTGAGTTCGGGGTTGTCGAAATTCAAAGAAACGTAGGTCGCGTCCGGTGTCATGAGTTGCTGGAGCACTTTGAGATTCGATGTGCTCTGCAAAAGCTGTTGAAGCACAGCGGTCAAGTTAGTCGACATGAGTAGTTCCTCTTCCTCTTTTGTTGGTTCGTGGCGAACGAAGTTGCTTGGCGAGTAGGCCAACTTAGCGCTTTCCCTAAGCTGTGCAGCTGATGATATTGTAAGTAAACATGAGAAAGGTCCCAGGGATACTTCATCAATTTGCGCTCATAGCCGCTCACCTTCGCGAGGAATGACTCCATAAAAAAAGAATAGTTTCCAACGACTGCACACATGCCGGCCAAAACAAAGAAAGCCACCCTACAATAGATCATCATTGTTTATCCACCAACTGCCGTACAAATCCCGGAAGGTAAATTCAATAGATAGCCTAGTTTCGGAATGTTGAACAACAAGCCAGTTCTTGAAATACCCTTGGCAAGGTTGTGGTTTTATTCAGCGCGTCCGTCTTTGTCGTAAGCCGCCCGTGGACAGATGTCGGTGCCGGTGCGTGCTTTAACTGGGATCGTCTCTGGCGAGGAATTCGATCTCTGATCGAGCGCGTCAATGAGTTCCATTCGATAATCAGTCAGCTAGATTAGTACCGCAATTAGCGCTATTTTGAATTTCAGATTTGCGCAAAAACGCTCATTGACGCAGACGAACGTAGTCGATACCCTTCCCAGCAAATGCAAGCTCCAGCGTCGACCCTGACTTCTCTTTCATCATCGGAATTCCTTATCGTTGCGGCAGCGATGATCAACGCCGCCTTTACGCTTCCTCTAAAACTCATGCGCAAGTGGCCATGGGAGAACGCTTGGCTCATCTGGACATTCTGCGCCCTTATTATTTTCCCGCTGGTTGCCGCACTTCTCACCATTCCACATCTCGCCAGGGATTACATGGAAGTTGATCGAGCGTGTTTGCTCAAGATTTGCTCTTATGGAGTCGGTTGGGGAATGGCGCAAGTATTGCTAGGACTCGCAGTCGAGCCAATTGGCGTTGCCCTGAGCTTCTCGATCGTACTCGGCATGTCCGCGGCGGTTGGTACCATGATTCCGTTTGTCCGCTTGCACAGCGCGGCACTGTTCCAGCAAACAGGCGCAGTTTTGGTTTCAGGCCTCGCACTTGTAGTTTTGGGCGTAGGCCTATGTGCTCTTGCTGGAAGGCGTAGAGAACAGGAACTAAATGTCGGATTGAATTCGGGCAGCAACTCCTTCAAGTTCGGAGTGGCATGCGCACTTGCGAGCGGTGTGCTCGCCAGCATGATGAACTTGGGTATCTCGTTTGCAGGGCCGCTACTCAAGCTTGCTGTCGATCACCATGCTAGCTCACTCTGGTGTGCGAATGTTATATGGCCTCCGCTGCTAGCCGCCGGCGCAGTTCCCAATATCGTCTATTGTCTTTATCTATTTCGGAAACATCGTTCAACTATGCAACACTCCGGAGTCAATCTGCTGTACTGTTGGTCACTTTCTGTGCTGATGGGTACCCTTTGGTTTGGAGGCCACCTTCTGTATGGCATGGGAATCTCCTTCCTTGGAACCTTGGGGCCCACACTCGGATGGCCTGTCTACATGTCGTTCCTCGTAATTTCAGCTGGTCTTTACGGTTTCTTGGCTGGAGAGTGGCGACGAGTGTCAACTGCTGCGATCCGATTTCAACTGGCCGGAATGATAGTTCTTTGTATCGCGGTTTTCATATTCTCTAAAGTGCGGCCGTGAATGAGCGCTGTGTGCCTCAAACTCCTGTGCCAGGAATCACAAGGGCGCTCGGGCACGATTCGCGTCCTGTTTAAGATGGTTTCGACGATATTCTGCTGGGCTCAACCTTGTTAAGCGGCGAAAGACAGCCCGGAAACGGCGCAATTCGCTGAAACCACACGCTGAAGCGATTCTAGTGAGCGTTCGTTTGTGCGATTCGGTGAGCAGCGTCTTTGCCCTCTCGACTCGGAGTTCGTTGAGAAACGCATATGGCGAGCTTCCAACGCTCCTGCGAAATCGTTGTTCGAGCTGGCGACGAGAAAGCGGACTCAAACCCAAGATACGTTCCACGCCAAACACCTCGTTCAAGTGATCCCGAATCTGTTGCACTACTCCTGCAACTTCAGGGTCCTCGATGACAAGAGTATCAGTGGATCGACGGGCCACAACACGGTCGGGAGGGATGAGAATTGGGAGTTTCGTATACCGCTTGCCCTCAAGGAGCTGGGAAAGCAGCTTCGCTGCCTGCCGGCCCAGTTCCCGATCGTTGCGTGACACGCTTGATAACTGTGGAATGCAGAATTCGCAAGCAATCGGGTCGTTGTCGACCCCGATGATTGCCACGTCTTCGGGTACTCGAAGGCCGATCATCGCGCAGGCTTCACTTAGTATCTGAGCGCGAAGATCCCAACTCGCCATGATTCCAACTGGAGGTTGAAGGGATCTTAACCATCTGGCCAGCTCTCCTCCCACTCGTCGCCAGTCCCAAGGGGATCGGATTAGATTAGTACTTTCAATCGAACTGCATCTGTATCCCGCCGCCTGGAGCGCCGTCTCAAATCCGATCCGGCGTTGTTCGCTATACCATAAGTCACGGACCCCGTAGTAGCCGAACCGACGAAACCGTCGCGACATGAGATGCTCTGCGGCGAGGCGTCCAACCATCTGCTGATCCAACGTAACTGTTGGAACTCGCACATCTTTTACATATCCCCCAACATTCACAATTGGAATAGGCAGGGACCGTGCCACTCTAACGTCCGCCTCATTGCTGATCAGCACAAATGCGCCATCCCCTTCCCAGTTACGCAACCATTCAAATGATGGGGTCAGGCGCTCGGGAATTCGAGTGAACACCCATCCGCCTTGAGCTCTGGCGAAATCCAAAATTCCAGGCAGCAGACGCTCGACAAAGACAACGTCCAAAGGAAGTGCCAATGCAATGTGTTTCTCCCGCTTTCGTTTTGTCTTTGTCATGTTCTTCACGGTTGACCGTAGGGCCGATCATAATTCTCAATTCCAAATGCGGGTTTGAGATCCAGGATCAACCTGCGCACTCTCCGCTGATCGCGCTATCGATTCAAACGCCTGATTGGGTTGCATCATTAACCGGAAACTATACGCGAGGCCAATTTAAGAATTTGGCTGTGTGCGCAAAAAGGACTATTTATGCGTAAAAAGGCCCTTGCAAGCACACGAAAGCACATACTAGGCTCGTCTGCGTCTGGGTGTGCACATCTTTGAGAAAAACGATTCAGGATCGTGTGGAGGAATGACGCGGAAGCTCAAAGCCAAAGTCAGAGCGCGTGATGCACAGAAAGGGCGATAGGACGATGACCATTTCTTGGAGGCTATCCATGGCACAGCAGATGCAGAGCGGGAAAGCAGCAAATCAGATCTTCCGGGCGACTGCGAGTCGGCGCCGATCTAAGGGGAGCCTCAGCTCAATCGCATTCAATGTGTCATTTGCGATTGCTCTGAGCTTGGTGCTAGGCCTCAGTGGAATTGCACAAACCACAAACGGACTCATTACAGGCACGGTTCTGGATCCGACTGGAGCGACCGTCGCCAGCGCAACCATCACTGTTACCGACCTCGGCACGAACGGTGTTCGAAAAGCGATTAGCGATGAGCACGGGCGCTATGTGATTCCGCAGTTGCCACCGGCTACCTACAGCGTTGTCGTGTCGAAGGCGGGCTTTGCACCTTCGGAACGACCGGCTCTGCAACTCCATGTCAACGAGGAAGCCACAATCGATTTCAAGTTGACTGTCGGAAGCAGTGTTGAACGCGTGGAAGTGACGAGCATAGCGCCTCCCTTAAACACAACATCCGCGACGCTCGGCGATGTTGTCGATCACGAGACAACGGTGGATCTTCCGCTGAACGGCCGCCAATTTACGAGCCTGACGCTGCTTTCACCCGGTGCATCCCCGGTGCAAGGGCCGCAGCAAGCGAGTAAGACCATCGCTTTAGGGGCAGGAGCGATCGTTCCTTCCGTGAGCGGACAACGACCGCAGCAAAACAACTTCACCATGGACGGAGTGCTGAACAACAATATCTATACGGACATATGGGCGATCAGTCCTCCCCCGGATGCGCTTGATGAATTCAATGTCCAGTCCCATATTACCGACGCGCAGTTTGCCACCACCTCGGGGGCAAACATCAACATCGCGACTCGATCGGGGACTGACACTTACCACGGCGATCTGTGGGAGTTCATTCGCAACGACAAGCTTGATGCCCAAACCTTTCCTGCGACCGCGCGCTTACCCTATCGACAGAACCAATACGGTCTTTACTTTGGCGGACCGGTCCGTCTTCCCTACTTCGACGGACTCAAGAACACTTTGTTCTCAGGTTACTGGGAAGGATTTCGGTCTACCAAATCACAAGCCAAGACAGCGGCAACGTTCACACCGGCAATGGCTGGAGGTGACTTTTCTGCGCTACTCGGCCCTCAGTTGCCCGGAACTGACGACCTGGGCCGTCCCATGTACAAAAACGAAATTTATGACCCAGCCACGAGCAGACCGGACCCGTTGAATCCGGCCTTGATCATTCGCGATCCATTTCCTGGCAATATTATTCCAGCAGGGCGCATCAATGCAGCGTCCGCGCTCCTGATCGCGAAGTATTATCCCGCTCCCAACGTGCCTGGAGCGGCGCCGGGGTCGCAGAATCTAGCGTTCGCCGGCGTCACGGCAATTTCCAGCGACGTATATGGCGTTCGGCTTGATCACCGTTTTAGTGACAATGACACGATTTTCGGACGCTATAACCGTGACAACGCAACGCAGACCACCCCGCAGGCCCTCCCAGGCTATTCTCATTACGTAGTCAACTACGCGCAGCAGCTGGCCTTCGCATACACGCATTTGTTTGGAAACTCTTCCGTGTTGCAACTGCATTTCGCGGACACACATACAAACATCGCAAATTACGATCAGGCCGCGGGACAGGCCTTTGTCAATTCAATAAACTGGCAACTTGTTCAACCCCCAAAGTATGGTAACTATCTAGGACCTGCCATAAGCCTCACAAACGGTTTCACCGGAGTTGCTCAAAGCGACACCTTGAACGGACCGCAGAACAACTACGAATATCACGCCGATTTCAGCAAAGTTTGGGGAGCCCACACCTTCGGCACGGGTTTTATGTACTATCACATCCACAGCATTACCGATGGCTGGAACTTCGGCACTGGTTTCACCACGAACGCAACGTCTTTGGGGGGCACGACGGCGGTACCAGACGGCCTGGGGCCGGCTAGCTTTCTTCTCGGCCTAGTCGATAATTACACGGCATGGGTCGGCAACACGGGCATTAACCAATCAGTTCACTGGTACGGAGGCTACGTACAGGACCAATGGCGGGCCACCAGAAGACTGACGCTGACCTTGGCGTTTCGTTACGATTTCGTCAGCCCTCCTGATTATCACGGAAGAGTCATTGGGTCTCTCAACGCGCTCAATGGACAGTTCTGCGTAAATCAGGCGGTAGCTCCGAGCTTTCCGCAGGCTACGTGCCCATCGGGATATTTTTATGCCCAACACAATGGATACCAGCCGCGGTTCGGCCTGGCGTTCAAGGCAACAAATCGAACTGTGATCCGGGCTGCGGTTGCAAAGCTGGACGACCATAACAACTCAGTTGCACAGGAGAATCAGGACGAAAGATTGTCATGGCCGACGTCCATCGACGCAGTCGCTTCAGGCTTTAACCACAATCTTCCAAACCTTCATGTGGATTCAATGCCCACCGCAGCATCCTTTTTCGCTGGTGGGACGGCTGTGCCATTTGCAAGCTTTGGTGCAAATCCAAACAACAAGATCCCTTACTCCATTGAATATAACCTTGGAGTAGAGAGCCAGCTCAGCAATTCCCTCGTGTTGCTGGTCGACTATGTGGGTTCCGAAAGCCACCACCTGTTTGGTCAAGTCACGGGAAATACGCCTCTAGTCCCCGGGCCAGGCAGTGTACAGTCTCGCGAACCTTATCCTCAGTATGGCGGAGTCTTCCCGTTCGACACGAATGAAGCTTACTCAAACTATAACGGCTTGCAAGCTCAGCTGAAAAAAACTGTCTCTCACGGTTTGTTTTTCAACATAGCGTACACATACTCGAAGGCGATGGACGTTCAGTCGAGTGCTCAGACTGCAGGACCAGAGAATGCCTACAATCTTCGCCAGGACTATGGTCCGGCTGATTTTGATAGGCGACACTTGTTCGTTGTGAGCAACGTGTACTCCCTTCCTTTTGGCCGCGGCCAGAAGTACCTGAGTCAAGGGCCGTCGATTCTTCAAGCGCTAGCAGGGAATTGGAATCTTGCAGCGATTACCAGCCTCGCTTCCGGGGCGGCGTTTGATGCGCAGGCAGGCAGCGATATAGCCAACGTGGGTGGCGGAAATCAGCGAGCTCAGAGAACCGGAGCGGCGCCTTATCTCCGGCAATTTACGGGCGCCACCAAACAGTGGCTCAATCCGGCCGCATTTGCAATTCCTGCGCAATACACGTGGGGGAGCGAGAGTCGCAACGATCTCGTGGGACCACCACAGAAGGACGTTGATTTCAGTGTGTTCAAGGACATCCCTATGAAGGAGCAGCTCAAGTTACAATTCCGCGCGGAGTTCTTTAATGTTTTCAACCACACAAACTATGCGATTCCCGTAAACAACGTTACCTCCAAGTCTTTCGGACAAATTACATCAACGGCGACGACAGGCCGGGAGATTCAATTCGCGTTGAAAGTGATGTTCTAGCGAAATGCACGACGCGAAATATCCGTTTGAATGGATGACGTGTAGTCGCATCTTCTCGTGACAATGGCAACCTGCGGCCACGAAGAGCCGCACACCGCGGTCGCAGGCTTGCAATCAGACATCGCCCCACCTACAACCGGCAACGGTCAGGGCCTGGTTTTCACGAGGGACACTGCTTGATGGTTCATTCTAGTTCAAGATCTTGACCGTCATGATCTTGGCTGCGTGCCGACCACCAACAAGAAAGAAAGGATGAGACTCACGTGCCTTGCCGCCGCACGGTCGCTTTCGTTCTCGCTGCCGTGACTTCCTTGTGCATCAGTTCCTATGGCGCGCAATCGCCTTCACCAGGGTGTAGCGGCAATTGCGTGTTTCAGATCGGAGTCTTTGATGGTTCTTCCTTGGAATTTGCGCAGCGCCGCCCCAAGGAAGAGCCCAAGTACGTTGTTGGTCAGAGCGTTGCCGCGAAGGACTGGCATGCGTTCCAACCGGCAATACTGTCTCAACAGGTAGCGAAGCCTGATCAAGGAACAGCAGGCCCCCGAACGATCGAGTTTCAGATCAACAATGATCTGGCCCCGTTCTATCAACTCAAGGTGTCGCTTCTCTTTGAGCTCCAGGGCATTCCTGCCCTGCGCGTGACCATAAATGGAAAGTCGGGGATATTTTACCCAGAGCCAAAGCTTGACGACCGTATGGGTAACACCAGCGCGGCGTATGACCCCATCTATTCAAGTGCCGATATTGCATTTGCGTTCCCCGGGTCCTTCCTCCATTCGGGGTCAAATACGATCGCATTCCAGGCTGTCGAGGAGGCCGATGAGGCCGTCCCAGGTACTGGATTCACATACGACGCAGTCGAACTGGACCGCCTGGTTACGAAATCAGTCGACCGCAATTCCTCGACTCGACTCGAAGCTACCGACTTCTTTCGAAATCAGGACAATGGGCTGGCCGAGGTTGTCAACGTTACAATCCGCAGCACACAAAAGCTTTCCCCTCAAGACGGCTTATCGCTCATTCTTAATGGCAAGAAGTATCAGAAGCAGATCGGAGTGTCCCAGGATTTTGGTGAAGCAAGGGTCCCGTTCGAAGTAAAGGAGTTCTCTTCTCAATCGGTTGCCAAAGTGGATTGGCGCATCGGCAACAAAAGCGTTCACTGGAAGCAGGCCGTTAGCCCTCAGAAGAAATGGACGCTTTTCCTGGTTCCCCATATCCACCTGGATGTTGGATTCACCGATTATCAGTCAAAAGTCTCAGCGGTACAGGCACGGGCTATTGATGAGGCGATGGACTTTATTGCGAAGCATCCTGACTTTCGCTTCAGCACGGACGGAGTATGGCCCCTCGAGCAATTTCTACGAACTCGTAACGTTGAAGAACAGAATCGGGTCATTGCTGCGATCCAAAAGGGGCAACTATTTCTTCCTGCGCAATACGCGAATCTCCTTACAGGCTTTCCTACTGCAGAGACGCTTATTCGGTCGCTCTACCCGAGCGCCAATTTCAGTCGCGAACACAACACGCCGTTTAACTACGCCAATATCACCGACGTTCCGTCATATTCCTGGTCCTACGCTTCGATTTTGGCCTCTGCAGGCATAAAAGACTTTTTCGCCGCTGCGAATAACCATCGCGCGCCTGTTTTAAGGCAAGGCCGTCTCAATCACCATTCGCCCTTTTGGTGGAGTGCGCCTGACGGCCAGAAGGTTCTCTCCTGGTATTCTCTTTCCTACCTTCAGATGTCCTATCTATTTGGGTTGCCTCCCGTTCTCGCGGCAGGCGAGGACACCATTCCATTATTCCTGCACCAGTTTGACGACCCTGAGTATCGAGCGTCGGCCGCTATCGTCTTCGGAACACAATCCGAGAATTACGACCTGTTCCCGGAGCAAGCGGAGTTGGCGGACAAATGGAACGCGAGATGGGCATATCCCCGCATAGAGTATTCCGGCTTCCATGATGCATTAGAGACGATTCGTCAACAGTTTGGCGACAAGATTCCAACCTACAGCGGTGATGGCGGCCCTTATTGGGAACTCGGCATTGGCTCGGATGCATACTACGCCGCCATGGAACGTGGGAGTGAGAGCCGCGCACCCTCTGCCGAGAAACTCTCCACGATCGCTTCATTGATTGATCCGCGAATCGCCGTCGATAAATCGGCGCTGAACGACATGTGGACCAGCATGATCCTCATGGACGAGCACACCTGGGGCTCCGCGATCAGCGTCAGCGATCCAGGAAGTAGCGAGGCCACAGAACAACTTGCCGCTAAGGATTCGTTCGCGATTCACGCGCAGGCTTCAGTCGATTCTTTAGTGAAAGCCAGCATGGCGACTTTGACGAATTCGATTTCAGCGGGAACGAACAGCCTAATTGTTTTCAATACACTCAATTGGTTTCGCAGCGGCTTGGTCGAATTCGACCTTAGAAAGACGCAAGAACTCGTCGATCCTTCTTCGGATTCCGCAATTCCGGTCCAGATCGTTCGCACGGAGAATGAACTGAATCGTGTCCGCTTCGTAGCGCAGGACGTTCCCGCACTGGGATATAAGGTTTATCGGCTCAGGACAGCAACTGCGCCGCCCCCATCACCAGTTTCCGCTCAATCCACCGCCCTTGAAAGTCCCTATTATCGGGTTGAGCTCGACGCCGCCAGTGGAGCGGTGCGTAGTATTTATGACAAGGACTTACGCCGAGAGCTGGTCGATCAAGGGAGCGACTATCGTCTCGGCCAATATCTCTATGTTACAGATGCAAACCCCGCAAACAACCAGCACATGACCTGGTACCGCGGGAAGCTCGATTTGCAGGTCCATCCAGCGCACGACGGCAAGATCCTTTCCGTGTCGCGCACGCCATACGGGATGGAAGCCCAGATGGAGAGCAGGGCTACGAGTACGCCGACCATCGCGACCAGCATTCGGCTATTCGAACATGAGAAAAAGATCGAGTTTGTCGAGAACATAGAAAAGGATAAGGAAACTGCGAAAGAGGCCGTCTATTTCGCATTTCCATTTGCGGTCAGCCATCCTCAATTCCGCTATGAAATTCAGACCGCTTCCATGGATCCCGCTAAGGATATGTATCCTGGCGCAGGCCACGAATGGTTTTCTGTGCAGCACTGGGTCTCTGTTCAGGCAGATGGCGTTTCCGCTTCGGTGTTGCCTCTCGATGTACCGCTCATGACGCTTGGCGATATCGATCGTGGCCAATGGCTCGATACATTCGGCGACAGGCGAGCCGCGATCTTTTCTTTCGTGATGAACAATTACTGGGAAGACAATTACGTAGGGAGTCAGGGCGGTAAGTTCCAATTCCGATATGTTGTCACGAGCGCGCCATCAACAAATGAAGGTCAATTGAGCCGTTTGGGGTGGGAGGAGGCCACTCCACTTGAGTTCGACGAGGTCACCCGAGAGGACAAAGCGGTCAAAGAACCGCATCTCCCCGATTCCGGACAAGGGAGCTTTGCTCACATCGATGACCCCAACTTGCTTCTCGAAACCTGGAAACCAGCGGAAGATCAGAATGGGACCATCCTTCGATTTCTCGATCTTGGAGGTCAAACGCGATCAGTATCTATTCGCCTCCCGGCTTTTCGGTTGATGAGTGCATGGCAAACCGATGCCGTCGAAAGAAACCAGGGTCAACTGCCAGTCCAAGATGGCCACGAGTTTAGCTTCACAATTCATCCGCACGAGATCGTGACCGTGCGTATCGCGACCGATGGAACCGAAACCGCCGGCGCGCGAATTCATTGAAAAGGCCGATACACCGTTCATAACAGAGGGACCGATGCAGCTTTGGAGCACTGACGAAGAGCTCTTTTCCCTTGCGAAAAAGGAGCTTTTTACGTGTGTCGTGGGCGATGTACTCGATCAGCAGAATCGCTTGCACCAGTACCTGCCGCCGGAAATTCGCCCTCTCTCTCCAGAGATGGCTCTTATTGGTCGTGCCATGCCAGTGCTTGCGGGCGATGCATTTCAGGTTGCGGTTGATGACTCTCGAAATCCGCTGAGTGGGAAACCTTTCGGCTTGATGCTTGAAGCGCTGGATGATCTGCGGCCGAACGAGATCTACATCAGCACCGGTTCGTCGCCTCGTAATGCTCTTTGGGGTGAATTGATGAGCGTGCGCGCGCTTAAATGCGGCGCTCGAGGAGCCATATTGAATGGGTACGTAAGAGATACCAGGAAAATACTATCCCTTGGCTATCCTATCTTCTGCTTCGGATCGTATGGCCAGGACTCCGCGCCCCGCTACAAGGTCCATGATTTTCGAATTCCCATTGAAATCGGCAGCGTGTGCATTCGGCCTGGAGACATTCTCTTTGGTGACATTGATGGGGTGGTCGTGATCCCGGCTGAAGTCGAGAAAGAGACTTTTACTTTGGCGCTTAAAAAAATCCGAGGGGAGCAGACTGTGAGAAAAGCTCTCGAAAATGGCACGAGCGCGGTCGATGCGTTTCGAAAGCATGGAATCATGTAACACGGATGGGTCCCACGGAGGGGAACCGCTCAATGAAGCTTGGACTGGGCCTTTATCGTCATATGTTGAAAACCGAATACTACGACTTTGCTCGCCAAGCAGGTTGCACTCACGTCATTATTCACTTAGTTGACTACTTCCATAAAGGTGCTACAAATCCACGGGGTAATCAGCCGACCGGAGATAAATACGCTCCATGGGGAGTTGCAGGAGACCCTGGATCATTGTGGACCGTCGAGGAGATGCGTGCTGCGCGACTCACAATCGAATCGGCGGGCCTCACGCTTGCGGGAATCGAAAATCTCGATCCTGCACATTGGTACGACGTGCTTTTGGATGGTCCGCGGCGAGCAGAGCATATCGAAAACGTTAAGACGATCGTGAGAAGGATGGGGGAAGCAGAGATTCCTATCCTCGGCTACAACTTCAGCATTGCCGGTGTCTGTGGACGTGTTACCGGCCCGTTTGGACGAGGCCACGCAATAACTATAGGCATGGATGGTTCAGCAGACGAAGTTCCCGTCCCCAAAGGAACTGTTTGGAATATGGTCTATGAAGAGAGCGCCGACGGCATCCTGCCCTCCATCCCTCATGATGAACTGTGGCGTCGCTTCGCTCAATTCCTGGAAGAGATCATTCCAGTGGCGGAGCAGGCTGGTGTGCGATTAGCACTCCACCCCGATGACCCACCTATGCCCACCATGCGTCGCCAGCCTCGCCTCGTCTATCAGCCGTCTATGTTTCAAAGAGTGCTTGATTTGATGCCGAGCCGCAACAACGCCTTGGAAATGTGCGTGGGGACTCTTGCTGAGATGGCCGAAGGAGACGTGTACGACGCTGTCGATCGGTATAGCCGTCAAGGCAAGATAGCCTATGTTCACTTGCGAAATGTCCAAGGGAAGGTTCCAAATTACCGCGAGACTTTTATTGATGAAGGCGACGTCGACATGGTGAGAATTTTGGCAATACTCAAGCGGAACGGCTTCCAGGGTGTAGTTATTCCCGATCACACGCCGCAGATGTCCTGCTCTGCTCCGTGGCATGCGGGAATGGCGCACACTCTTGGCTACATGACTGGCGCCTTAGCGAGCCTAGGGGAACCGCATTGCAATGCAACCGACGTCCTTACCACAGCTCCACTATAAATCCGTCCCTGTTTGAGGCTAGGCCAGCCTGAGCACAATGAGCATCCTCGCAACCAATGGACGACGTTAATTCAAACCAATTTCGCCAGCGTATCGAGATCGAATGGCAGACAAGTCGGAAGGAAAGGGTGACAAATGCAGAATTACGCGAACGTTCAGGACAATGCGGCTTTCGCATGCAGTGAGTATCTGAACTTGCAGGACAAGGTAGTGCTGGTAACTGGCGCATCATCCGGGATTGGCGCGGCGACGGCAGCTCTATTTGGCAAGTTCGGCTCTCGGGTGGCATTAGGATTTCACAACAATGAAAAAGGAGCCGGAACGATACGAGATGAGATCCGGCAGTCGGGAGGAACCGCATGTTCAATTCGAGCCGATATGCAAAATCCAGAAGCAATCAGATTTCTAATCGACGAGACTGTCTCCATGTTAGGCCCAATCGACATCCTTATTAATAATGCGGGATCACTCATTGAGAGAGCAGCACTCATGAAGCAATCAACGGCAAGCTGGGATTCGGTTATCAATCTGAACCTCAGGAGCATATTCCTCATGTCCCAGATCGTGGGGAATGCAATGGTCGAGCGAGGAACGGGATCGATTGTCAACATCGGTTCGATCGCTGCAAGAAACGGGGGAGGTCCGGGGTCCGGAGCGTACTCAGCTGCTAAGGCGGGCGTCATTACCTTGACGAAGTCTCTGGCAAAGGAGCTTGCACCCAACGGTATCAGGGTAAATTGCGTGAACCCCGGGGTAATTGATACTCCTTTTCACGAGGTTTTTTCGACTCCAGAATCAATGAAGAATTTTGCAAAGATGATTCCTCTCGGTCGCGTGGGCAAAGCAATCGAATGTGCAAAGGTCATTGTGTTTCTTGCATCTGACGCCGCCGGCTACATTGTGGGCGAATCGATCGAATTGAACGGCGGTCAGTTGATGCTTTAACGTTGATGCTTCGGCGCCGCCCGATACTGGGAAACTTGATCGTGGGTGCACAGTCTCGCCATACCAAGATCATTAAGGTTCCGTTTTCCTGTCCGGGCTCGTGAGGTGCCAAACTGCAACAGCAAGAGAACATCTGGATCTCCGATCTCACGCGGATCGCCCCGCCTTTTCCTCGCGCCGGAGCGTTCGTATTTGCTCTTTGTGCATGGCTGTTTGCGAGCGGTGATTAATCAGGGGAAAGCGCGGGAGTTGGTTTCGCATCAATCCCGCGCAAGGTGTCCGGTTGCCGTTCACAAGTATTTTTGGTAATTAGTCGCTTTAGCGCAAAATTGATTTTTGTTTTCCCATACGTTCAGAACTCGTCCAACGGCGGTAGGGGCGTTTTTCAAAGTGAGGCAACGCACGATCTCTTCCTTGACGCCGCCGGCGTAGATCGCGGATCGCAACGCTGTCAAGCGGCCAAGCCACGTGCTGGGGCAGACTCAGGTTTTTGGGTTGGCTTTCGATCCTAGCTCTTTCAGGTATTCGCTCAGCGATTTCGACAGGGTCACGAAGTCCGATGGGATCATCAACACCGTCGTGCTGTTGTTCTCCGCGCCAACCTCCGCAACCATTTGCATACGCCGTAACTCGAGAGCCGCTGGATTTCCGGCCATTTGGGCCGATGCTGCTGCCAGCTTTTCTGACGCTTCCAGCTCTGCCTCCGCCTTGATGATGCGCGCCCGTTTTTCGCGAATCGCTTCAGCCTGCATCGCCATCACCTGTTGCATTGCCTCGGGCAACTCTACGTCCTTCATCTCGAATCTCTCTACCTCGACACCCCACTGCGTGGTCGAATCAGCGATGCTTGCTCGTAACAGCCCGTTGATTTTGTCGCGCTCTTGCAAAACTTCGTCCAGATCGTGTTGCCCGATGATGTTCCGCAGACCGGTCAGCGCCAATTGATAAACGGCATTTGGGGCCTCCGCTACCGCGATGACGGACTTCGCTGCGTCGACAATCCGATACCAAAGAACCGCGTTCACCTTTATCGTCACGCTGTCACGCGTGATGGTTTCCTGCCGTTCGGCAGAGACTGTTCGCGTGCGTATGTCGATAATCATGGCGCGCTCTATACCGAGCGGAATGATCCAGAACAATCCGGGACCGCGCAGTCCTTTATAGCGCCCGAGGCGAAAAACGACCCCCCGTTGATATTCTTGCGAGATACGAAGCCCGGTAAGGAGAACTGCGACGATGGCAAGAAGAATAGGTGTCATGACGATACCAACGTGAATGTAAAACGCCGAGCGAGCCGACGCCATGCTCCAACGCCGGTGTCACATACTAAATGTTCCTGAAGTGAGTGGGCCAGCAAGTCCGCCTAACTCTTGATTAGGTTGATCCGAACAAAAGCGGGTCCCGGTCGGCATAACACAAAACCGCTTCTTGATCCCTATCAAGTCGATTAGTACGACAATGCAGTCGCTCCACCCGCTCACGGTGCGCTCCTCGAATGTACTGAACGTGCCCCTTTTCCGCTTGAACGTGAAGCGCCGGGGCCCAATAGTGCTCAAGGCTCGCCGGACGGGCCGGGCGTCGGGCAGGAGCACCCCTAACGACTATCGTTGTACTCGGTACCTGTTCCTGCCGGGTCGCGCAATGCACGTCGACCCCATAGTTGCCTTGCGATATGAATGCTCGCACCCACAACTGACCAGCCTTGAGCACCGCAGCTAAGCACTCGCCGCGTCCATTCGGTAAAACCAATCGCAGTTGTGCGGAAGGTTCGCCATTCGCTTAATCACTAGCGTGCCTTTCCGCTGAAGGTTCGATTCCTTCCGCGCTCACCACTTTTCGTGGTATTGAAAAGGCGCAGTTTGGCTTTAGCTCGAAGTGCAGGGGATTTTGGTATTCGAGCCCTTGGGTTCCTTGACACCACTATAGGTTAAGACGATATCTTACCCACATGAAGACAACCATCTCGTCGAAGGGACAGATTGTTTTACCGGCAGAATTCAGGAAAATGGACCGGATCGAGCCGGGTCAGGAGTTCAATGTCGAGCGCCTCGATCGTGGAGACTATCGCCTCGTTCGACGCATTGTTCCACGGAACGAGGGCGCCATCGACTGGCTACTCGCCTGTCCGCACAAGGATTTCTTTGTCCCCATTGACTCTGAGTCTACCGATACTCTATGAAGTACCTGGTTGACGCCAACGTTCTGAGCGAGACGACGAAACCATCGCCGGATCCGCGGGTTGTGGACTGGCTTCGCACACATGAGCCTGAGATTACCGTTGATCCGGTGATTCTCGGGGAATTGCGCTTTGGAATTCTCATCCTTCCTAAGGGAAAGAAGCGGATGGCGCTGGAACGCTGGTTTGATGCAGGGGCCGGGTGTCTCCACTGCCTTCCCTGGGATGCGGACACCGGCCTGAAATGGGCAGAACTGCTGGCGCGTCTTCGCAAAAACGGGAAAACCATGCCGATCAAGGATAGCCTCATCGCAGCCACTGCGATTGTCCACGGTCTGGCCGTCGCGACGCGAAATCGCATCGATTTCGCTAAGGCTGGTGTGCATGTCGTCGATCCCTTCGTTGCTTGAAGCCGGTCGCGTACCTTACCGAATCGACTGCAAACGGAGCCCTCTGAAAGCTTTGTCGCCACGATCGAGCCCACATTCGCTCGCTGCAAACGTTCGGTTCCTTCCTCCAAAGATTCCCGCCGCTGTTTGAAGTACTTGGCACCGGCTTCAGACTGATATTCGTCTCCAATTCCCGTAAGGTCAAAGAACTGATCCATATCCGCGGAACTCGTTGCTTAGCGGCGACTTAAAAGTTTGAATTTTTCAGCAGGGCAGTAGGACTCCTTTTCTTCAACCCTCGTTCTTCAACCCTCGACCGCGCGTAGAATCCCAATTCCACAACGACACAAGGACGGTCAATGATCTGTGCGCGCATGGTTGGCATACGTCACTGGAACGGTGGACCAGGAGTTACTGGCTGCGGAACGAATATTTGGCGGCAGAGAACCGCATTCTTCGCTCCCAGGTCAAGGGCCGGTTGCTGCTATCTGAATCCGAAAAGACTACGTTTAGCTGAAATTGCCCATCGGCTGGGACGCAGAGCTCTGGCAGACATGGCGTCTGCCGCCAAGCCGGATACCCTGTTCCGTTGGTATCGCGAGCTGATCGCCAAGAAGTTCGATGGATCGAGATTTCGCAAGTCCGTGTGCCGTCCTCCAAATGGATGAAGAGATCGAGCGTCTTATCGTGCGAATGGCCAGGGAGAATTCAAGCTGGGGTTATGACCGAATCGTGGGCGCCATGGCAAATCTCGGTCATAAGGTTTCGCATCAGACGGTCGGCAACATCCTCAAGCGGCATGATATCCCGCCTGCGCCGCACCGAGACAGCAGACGGACGAGAAGCCTCAGCAGGCGGAACATTGGATCAGATTTATAACAAATGCAGAGCGGATCCCCTTATGTTGCTGAATTCAGAGCTGGACAGAATTTTGGGAAGCACGCCTGGCTTCTGTGTGTCCAACAAGTCTGG
>Ga0207117_1031_pt2 | contig 32474 bp, 25 predicted proteins | sample Alteio_BWMinHeat_45_FD_153502 | JGI IMG/M metagenome (GOLD analysis project Ga0207117, IMG submission 153502) | Enriched cells from forest soil in Barre Woods Harvard Forest LTER site, Petersham, Massachusetts, United States -... | ecosystem: Environmental > Terrestrial > Soil > Temperate forest >...
GATTTGCCACATTTAGTTACGATAATCTCGGTAAGGCTATATCGACTGAGCATGCGGGGGGGGTGGAAAAATATTATGTGAGTCCTGCTTACCTAGATGCGGCGAAGAATGTTGGCACAGTGACGGATCCGCTTGGTGCGACCCATGCCTACAATTTTCAATCGATACTTGGCGTCGTGAAGAGCACAGGTCAGTCACGATCTGCCGGCTCAGGAGGCGCTGTGGCCACTACCGTATTAACTTACGACGCCAACGGCAATGTTGCCAGCATCACCGACTTCAACGGCAGCGTCACTATCTATACTTACGACACCACACGTAATCTGGAAACCAGTCACACCGAAGCCTCGGGAACCGCACAAGCGAGAACGATCACTACGAACTGGCACGCGACTTACCGTCTGCCTTTGACGATCGCCGAACCGAAGCTGTTGACGACATATGCGTACGACGCGTTCGGCAATCTGTTGAACAAGACGGTGCAAGCGACCAGCGATGCCACTGGCGCGCAAGGTTTGTCACCAACGTTGATCGGTGCTGCGCGTACCTGGAGCCGCACCTACAACAATGTCGCTCAGGTGTTGACGGCCACCGGTCCGAGAACCGATGTGGCAGACAAGACCATCTATACCTACGATAGCAGCGGCAACCTGAGCACGATCACTAATGCGGTAGATCAGGTCACGACCTTGTCGAACTACGACGCCAACGGTCGTGTGGGACTGATCACCGATGCCAATGGCGGCACCACCGCGCTGACCTACAGCCGACGCGGCTGGCTGACCGGCAAGACGGTGACGTCTGGCGGTACGGTAGAAGCCACCACGTATGGCTACGACGGCGTCGGCCAGTTGACCCTGGTCACGCTGCCGGATACATCGACCGTCAGTTATACCTACGACCCGGCCCATCGCCTGACCAATATCGCCGACAGCCTGGGCGACAGCATCGCCTATACCCTGGACAACATGGGCAACCGGATCAGCGAGAAAGTCAAAGATCCAAGCGGCGCCTTGGCCCGTCAGACCGGTCGGGTGGTGGCCTTAAATCGATTACAACAGATCACGGGAGCGGTGCAATGACTAGATGGATAATAAAACGATGTTTTTTTTCGGTAATTATGTTGTTGTCTTGCATACCGCATATTTCATGCGCACAAACGCCAAAAGTAGCACCAGTATTTATTGGATGGTTCGTGAATGATCCAATATATGGAATTTATTCTTCTCCGCAAGCAGTATGTGACTCACAAAATCCTCCCTATATCGCCCAAATATATGGTCCGATTTTCGCTAAAATTTATCAGGACGGTCCAAGTTATGGTTGTTATAGACCCGGCCCCGAAAACATGGCATATCCTGGATATCCTGGCTTTACATTTTCTTTCTCAGTTACGCCGCGTTATCAATGCCCGACTGGTCAGCAAAACGGCGATCAAGCCTGTCCAGCGGGTAGTTATAATCCAGTCGTAGAAAATGCCGGTAAAATTTCCATTGGTTCCTGCGCTGGCAATCCAATTAATCTAGGTACCGGCAATAAATATCAGGAAGAAGCCGATTACGTAGGCGCGGGATCGTATCCATTAATCTATCGACGTCAGTACAACGGAAATTTTGATGCAACCCGTCTGCAGCCGATCATCCAAGATCCAAATGCTCATTTAAATGCACCGCCAATATTTAGATTATGGGGTGGTTACTATGATCGAACACTTAACGCCACGACGTCAGTCTCTTCCTCTATAAGCAGTACCTATCTTTTCCGTCCGGACGGAAAGATCATTGTTTTCACCTTGTCGAGTGGAATATGGGTTGCTGATCCGAAAATCACGGACAAGCTTATTGACCTCACCGACACTTCCGGCAATCTGATCGGTTGGCAGTTCACTGCAGCCGAAAATAATTCTGTCGAAACCTACGACGCGTCCGGGAAATTGCTGACCATCGCCAATGCGGCCGGTCTTGCCCATAGCCTGACGTACAGTGATGCCACGACGCCCATGACTGTTGCGTCCGTCCAAGGTTTGGTTATTCGCGTCACGGATGCAGCGGGTCGACAGCTGAATTTTGCCTACGACGGGCTCAATCGGCTGGTCAAGATGACAGACCCAGCAGGTGGCGTTACGGCTTATACCTACAATGAAGCCAGTTCCATCGGGCAGCCGGGGAGCAATCTCACGGGTGTCACTTATCCTGACGGCAAAAAGCGCGTGTATTGGTATAACGAACAAGACAAGACAGCCAATACCAATTTGCCGTATGCCTTGACTGGTATCACCGACGAGAATGGCAATCGCTTCGCTACTTATATGTATGACAGCAGTGGCAAGGCGGTCTCTACTGAACACGCTGGTGGTGTTGAAAAATACAGCGTTGTTTATACCCAACCTAATACTCAAAGCGCGGTCACTGATCCGCTTGGCACAACTCGTACCTACAATTTTCAGACAATACTAGGCGTAGTTAAAAGTACGGGGCGCTCACAACCAGGCGGTAGCGGCTGCGGCCCGGCATCCAGCAATGTTGTCTATGACGCCAACGGCAATGTCGCCTCTCGTACCGATTTCAACGGCACCGTCACGACCTACAGCTACGATTTGACGCGTGACCTGGAAACCAGTCGCGTGGAAGCATCTGGCACGCCACAGGCCAGAACGATCACGACTGCCTGGCATGCCACCTACAGTTTGCCATTGCAGATCGCCGAACCGAAGCTGTTGACAACCTACGCTTACGACACCTCCGGCAATCTACTGACCAAGACAGTGCAAGCCACCAGCGATTCGACCGGTGCACAAGGCTTGTCGCCAACGTTGGTTGGCACGGCCCGTACCTGGAGCTACACCTACAACAGCGTCGGCCAGGTATTGACGGCGACTGGTCCCAGAACCGATGTGGCGGACACCACCACCTATACCTACGATGTCTCTGGCAACCTAAGTACGATCACCAGCGCTGTTGGTCTAGTCACGACCTTGTCGAACTACGACGCCAATGGCCGGGTAGGGTTGATTACCGATGCCAACGGTGCTGCTACGGCACTGACTTATAGCCCACGCGGCTGGCTGACCGGCAAGGCCGTCACGGCAAATGGCACGATCGAGACCACCACGTATGGCTACGACGGCGTCGGCCAGTTGACCCTGGTCACGCTGCCGAATACATCGACGGTCAGCTACACCTACGATCCAGCTCATCGCCTGACCAATATCGCCGACAGCCTCGGCAACAGCATCGCCTATACCCTGGACAACATGGGTAACCGGATCAGTGAGCAAGTCAAAGATCCGAGTGGTGCCTTGGCGCGTCAGACCAGTCGTGTGGTGGATGCTTTAAATCGATTACAACAAATCACGGGAGCAGTGCAATGAGAGGGCGTTTAATGGGGAAACAAGCGGGTATCAAGGCCCTGGTTAGTGCGGTGCTGTTCACGCTGGCCTATAGTCCACTGCTGGGCAGTTTGAATGGCACGACGGCGTTGGCGCAAGTGGTCCAGAATACGACCACCAGCTATGAATACGATGCCATGGGCAATCGGACCAAGATCACCGATCCCCTGGGGAACATCACCACCCAAAGCTACGACCCGCTGGGGCGCCTGATCCAGCAGGTACAGCCGGTTCCCACTGCAGGCGGCACCAGCCCTACCGTCAGTTTTACCTATGACGGCCAGGACCAGCTTAGCACCGTGACCGATCCGAGAAGCCTGGTGACCAGCTATACGGTGGATGGCCTGGGTAACCAGAGCGCGCTCACCAGCCCTGATACCGGCAGTACGAGTAAAACGTATGACGCCGCCGGCAACCTGAAGACCCGCACTGATGCCCGTGGCAAGACCACCGCCTATAGCTACGATGCGCTCAACCGCTTGACCCAGATCAGCTATGCCAGCGGTACTCCCACCCAGTTCGAATATGATGGTGGGTCAACAGGAGCCCCGAACGCCAAGGGCCATCTTACTCGGATGATCGACGGTTCTGGTCAGACGACTTATGCCTATGACGGCTTCGGTCGCTTGCTCACCAAGGTGCAGACACTGAGTAGCACCGGCGCCAGCAGCACGATCAGCTACGCCTATGGCAGCAGTGGCACTACCACCGGTAAATTGATCAGCGCGACTTACCCAAGCGGCAACCGGATCAACTACGGCTATGACGCTGCAGGACGAGTCAACAGCTTGACTTTGAATCCGACCAATACCACTGGCGGCGGCACCAATACCGGCAGCACCATCCCGCTGTTGACCGGCATCGGCTATCAAGCCTTTGGTCAGGTAAATGCCTGGACCTGGGGCAATAGCAGCAGTACCAGTACCAACACCTATGCCCGGGGGATAGACTTGGATGGTCGTGTGACCAGCTACCCACTGGGTAATGCCTTAAGCAACGGTACTAACCGGACGATCAGCTACGATGCGGCCAGCCGCATCACCGCCAGCAGTCACAGTGGTACGGGCACTGGCAATAGCTCACCGGCTAACTTCAATCAAAGCTATGGATATGACAATCTGGACCGCCTCAACAGCGTCACGGGTAGCAGTAGTAGCAATACCCAGAGTTTCCAGTACGACCAGAATGGCAATCGGACTCAGGCGACCTTCGGAGCAGGCAGCTACACGAATACGATGGCCGCGAACAGCAATAAACTGTCGGCCACAAATGGACCGGCGCCAGTCAAGAGCAACACCTATGATGCAGCGGGCAATTTGACCAGTGACGGCACCATCAGCTATGCCTATAGTGACCGTGGAAGAATGGTCAGTGCGACGAACGCAGGAAATACTGTCACCTACACCCACAACGGCATAGAGCAGCGAGTACAGAAGCAAGGCCCAACCAGCATCATTGCCACGGGCAGTAACAGCTACGTGTATGACGATCAAGGTCATTTGGTCGGCGAATACGACGCCAATCAGCAGGCAATTGAAGAGACGGTGTATCTGGGTGACTTGCCAGTAGCAGTACTGAAGCAAATAGTGACAGGAACTGGATCAAGCCAAGCAATAGCAACCAATGCCTATTACGTCTATGCGGACCATATCAACACGCCACGAGTGATCACTCAGGCGACGGACAACCAGATGGTCTGGCGTTGGGACAATACCGATCCGTTTGGACTGCAACCGCCGGATGAGAACCCGAGCAGCTTGGGCAACTTCACATACAATCAGCGTTTCCCCGGACAGTTGTACGACAAAGAGACCAACAACTTCTACAACATCAATCGGGACTATGATCCGCAGCAAGGGCGGTACGTCCAATCGGATCCTATTGGACTTGGTGGTGGCATCAATACCTATGGCTATGTTGGCGGAAATCCTATTACGTATACAGACTCTTCGGGATTACAGGCAATGCCGATGCCACCTATCCCAATGCCCGGGGTTCCGAATCCAACTGCGGATGCTCAACGTGCCCTAGCCCAGAGTCTGAATAGACTAATTGATCGGGTGAAAGATGCTCTAAATACCGAAACTGACAAGCGCTGTAAATGTAAGCCTGCTACACCTGAAAACATCAGAATGGCAGTAGCTAAATCATTGATGCGTACTGTTCAAAACTCAGTGTCTGCACCTGGAGTACAAGAATATGTAACTTCGATAGAATCTGGAGTTATACCTGCCCCAATCCGAGTTGATGGAAATATCGTGGTTGATGGAAATCATAGGTATATTGCGTCATTACTCTGCGACACGTATCAGCCAGTTACACCGTGGCAAGCGCCATTAACAGCCGAAAAATATCCAATGAGCGATATTCGAATTGACCCCACTAGTTGGAGACGGTGATCATGAAAATCATTGAAGTAGGTGGAAAACTTGTAGCAGATATGCCATTTCTGTGCGGGCAAAACTTTGACGATATTGATGCGCACCGTGCTTTGTTTGAACTACAGGACATATCAAAGGCGTCGTTCAAAAGAGCCAATCTTATCGGTTCTTTTTTTGGAGGGTGTAATGCACAAGATACAAATTTCTCTGAAGCCAATTTAATAGGTGCTAATTTTCGCAAAGCAGATCTCACGAATGCAAATTTTACGGGAAGTAAGCTGCGTTTTTGCGATTTCATTGGTGCAAAATTAGATGGTGCTGTATTCGATGGCGCAGATTTGCATGGTGCCAGTTTTGACTAAGAAATTTGCATGAATAGAGCGTGGTACATTGAGCCCAAAGCGATAGACACTGATCTCCAACCGCATTGCTGATTCGAGCTCAGTGTGGTCTACGTTGACGAGGATTAAGTACGAGGAATAGTTATCTTAGCTTGGCGTCAAAGTGCGTCATTTTGCGTCACGTTGATGCGGTCAATTTCCTTCCGAATCCCGCGCGGCGCGTGGGTTTGTTGTTTTAGCGTACTGCGTTAAAAGCAGTGCATTTAACTCGCAGGGCAGGCGAGGAGGGGACTGGATTGAGCGGGTCTTTGGGGAAGTGCTCGATATCGGAACATCGCACCGCGCATTCCGGGCAATGCTTACTCATAGAACAGATGGCCTGTCGCATCTGTTTTATGGGGCTGAACATAACCACAGCGAGCGAATCAAAGCTGATCGCAATCATTCCGTTATATGCGTCGCTGACAATCGGTTGATTCGCTCGAAGATGCGTTAATACAAGTCTTCATCCGCAAAATCAGTGGTCGAAATCATCCCCGACAGCATTCTCTTCAAAATCGCTTCTGTTGCAGTTGTTGACGCAGCAAGATGAAACAGCGCCACAAGGTTCTCGGCAAGAGCAATGGATTGCTGAATAGCGTCAGGATTGGCAGCGGGCGCTTCCACCGGCGTCATGTCAAGAACAATGTCTCTGACTTCTTCAATCGGAGGTAAATTCAGTTTAAGCATAGAGTTTTAGCGAGGAAATTCGAATGAATTAGTGCTTCTATCTTGCCGGATTAAAAAAAACTTCAAAAAATGCATTTTACGTCATAAATTGCATTGTATGTCATTTATGCGGAGTTGAGATAAGTCAACACTCCATGTCATCAAATGACACGGAGATTCCTCTTGGAAGATCAGGCAAAACAGCGCGACAAACATCTCTCCAAACTGGTTGGCGCACGTTTGGCGGCAAGGCGTAAAGAATTGGGATTGACCCAGGCAGAACTGGCGGAAAGACTGGGAATAGAGAAAGAAAGTGTTTCGCGCTTAGAAACGGGGGTGATATCGCCATCTCTTGGGAGACTATCTACTTTGGCTGAAGCATTGGATTTCCCAATGGAAGGTCTATTGCGAGATACTTCTAATCATCCGAGCGACCAGGCAGCGAGCCTGATGGCATGTCTAGCGAACTTAACTGAGCCGAAGCGTGCATTGGTTTTACGTATGGCGATAGAGTTCGCCGCAATTTTGAATAACGAATAAATTGACGCCGATAACCTAAAAAAATTAGCCTCCATAGATTTGTGTTTCTGGGAGCGGGTTTTAAGATTAGGGAGCGATTTTCTGGAGGCTGCTTTTCTCAGTATCAGTAAGGCTCGCCAACTGATTTAATAATCTGCCCCCATTGCTCCCATCAAAAATAGATTGCCGCAGCGATGTGATGACTTCGCTCATTCGTTATTAAAAGCAATACGTCCCGATTTTGCGGCTGCCGTTAAAATTTTTTGAAAGATTTAGCATGAGTACTTAATACATAAAAGCACTCAGTTTTTCAGGTTGGGTAGCAAAATAATTTGGGGGTACTTATGGGGGTTCTTTTTGTATTCTAAAGAGGAAAGTCGTTTATTTATAACGGTTGCGGGATATGATTTGAATCCCACCCTCGCCAATATTAGCAAAAACCCCTTGATTTCATTATGAAATCAAGGGGGTTTTTGTTTTAACCATCAAATCGACATCAAATTCAAATTTGCATGTCCTGCCTATCATTCCACACCCATTGAGAATCACTTTTTCAATAATCGCTTCATCAGCAGAGTAGCGAAATCCTGCCTATGCCCTGCGACGACGTACACATAGATGTCATCGTCAATTCGTCGGTAGACGAGCTTGTGATGCGATGTAAAAACGTTCTGGTATTCAAAGATGCCAACCGACGCCAACTCTTTTATAGCAGTGCCTGGGTAGCTCTTGGCATCGATCTTTTCAAGTTTTTCAAAAATCTCGTCCTCGGCCTTCAGCCATTCGACCTCCCCCACTTGTCAAGCATGCACTCCTGAAGTGAAAGCAAGTCCTCTTGCGCATCGGGAAGAATGATGACGGCCATTATTTGCGGCTTTGACGGGCAGCACGAAGTTGTGCCCGAGACTTGTCTGCGGTGATCCCTTTGCCCTGCAGGCGATCTTTTTCACCCAAGGCGATGATTTTCAGCGCCGCAATGAGCTCTTCTTTTTCCTGAAAATGTTTGACGCTTTCAATCACCATGCTGGCCTCACCATTTTGCGTGATGACGAATGGATTTCCATTCAATTCCAGATCTTCGGAAATCTGGGCAGCATGGCTTTTCAGATAAGAGATGGACTTGATGTTGGCGACGGACGGCATGACGACCTCTCTTTACATGAGTAGACCCAAATTTAGGGCTTAATTCAGTTGGAGTCAATAGTTGACGCCTATCCTGCTTGAGGGAATAAAGTAGGTGTCACATTCAGGGATACCAAAAATATTGGGACTACGGCGTGTCATGCATCACGCCTGACGGCTTCGCTGCTATGCGGGCAAGCGAGAGCGATCTTATTCAATGGCATAGCACTTGGTTTTTTACAAATCTGAAAATTATAACTACGAGTGGAAACGGCGGGTGCATGAACACGGTAAGCGAATGTTGCTTCAATACAACATTAAATGTAAAAAAACGTTAATCTTTTCTCATCGAGATACTCGTCACCTACTCTAGTGATAGAGTCGCTAGGCGTCACGTTTCCAGTTTGCAAGATTGTCGTTTGATAACGGTGTTTTTTACTGTTGACACCTGACAATTTTGACAGTTACACAACAATGCTCGATCGTGTAGGGTGCGTATCACTTTAAAAAGTGTATTCCGTTCCCTCAGTCTTCTCTCCATTTAACAGCAGCGTTTCCACTGTTAATCATATTTTTCTTATTTCATTAAGGGCATCACTATGGCAATTGACGTTTATCTGCAAATCGACGGCATTAAGGGCGAATCTACAGACAGCGCTCACAAGGATTGGATCGAGTGCAAATCGGTCCAATGGGAAGTGCTGCAGCCGAAGTCGGCTACTGCATCCACCGGAGGCGGCCACACTGCCGAGCGTTGTGAGCACAAGGACATTGTGATTACCAAGATTGCGGATTTGGCGACACCACTGTTGCTGCAAAACTGCTCATCAGGCAAGACCATTCCTAAGGCGACGTTTGAGTTTTTACGCGCTGATGGTAAGGGTGACCGCATCACATATTTCACAATCGAACTGACCAACCTGCTGATCTCCGATGTGACGCCATCGGTGACAGAAGGCAGTGTCATGACCGAAAGCGTGAGCCTGAAATACTCCCAGGTCAAATGGAAATACGTACAACAGAAAATCGGTGGTGGCTCAGGCGGCAATACCTCTGGCGGATGGGATTTGTCGACCAACAAGGTCGTGTAACTCGCTGTGCCGATAAGAAGAGCCGTGGCGTTTCGACACTACAGTTCTTTTTAGCAATGATCATTTTGACTGTACGCTACCGCCCTGCGCCATCACTGCGATCTATCAACTGCTCCCCCGCATTATTTGTTAAACTTACACGGTTTTGCTATGTGGCAATATCATGTATAAAGGATCAGCATGGCTGAAGCCATTAAAACGCTGCGAAGCTTGGCCCAGAATCGCCAGCACAACCGAATTTTGCGCCTCTCGTTTGCGAATAATGACGCTCCGAAAGCTGAGCTGTTAGTCAATCGCCTGGATGCCAGTGAGGCCCTGAGCCGCGATTTTTCCTACACCGTTGAGCTATTGAGCGATGACGCAAACATCCCTCTGAAATCGATGATGGGGAAATTGCTTTGCGTAGAACTGGTACGAGGGGACGGCAGCACCCGTTTCTTCACCGGCTACGTCGAGAGTTTCCGCTTCAAGCGTACCGACGGCAGCTTCGCCTTTTACGAGGCGCATCTGGTGCCGTGGCTGACGTATCTGAAATCGCGCAAAGACAATTACATTTTTCATCAGTTGTCTCTGCAGGATTTAAGCGCCCACGTGTTTGCCGATTATGGCGCGTATGCCGCATGGGATTGCAAGCTGCATCATGCTGATGCAGTCGTTACCGAAATATTCCAGTTCGACGAAAGCGACAGTAACTTTGTCCATCGGCACTGGGAAAATCTGGGTTGGCATTATCACTTTGAGCATACGGCTAAAGGCCACACATTAAAGCTGTCGGATAACTCTACCTATGCCGAACCAATAGACGGCAAGGCCGAAATTCCATTTCAGCGCCACGCCGGCGCAATCGAGGAAGACGCTATTTCCGACTGGTCGCCGGTGCGGCAGTTTTCCATATCGACGGTTGCCGTCAGAAGTTTTGACTTCAAGAACCCGCGTCCGCTAGAAGCCAGCGTCCCTACGCTCAACAAGCAAGGGGCGGTACCGGCAGTGGAGTCCTACGAATATGCGGGCGCCTATGGTTTCGCCAACGGTCAGGATGGCGATCGCCTCAGCCGCGTGAGAATGGAAGAGCAGGAAGCCGCTGCAAAAATTTTCGATGGCGCTGGCAACAACCGTTACGCTCAACCTGGGCGGACTTTCCGGCTGACTGGGCACTTTTCCGAAGACTGGTCGCCACACAACGATAAACAGAGCGGAGAACAGGATCATGAATTCCTGATCATCAGTGTCGAGCACAGTGCTACCAATAACTACCTGCAAAATGCCGATGCCGCGCCAGCCTATTCGAACCGGCTGACATGCATCCGCAAGAAAATTCCCTGGCGTCCGGGGCGCGGCTACAACAGCGAAGAAACCCGTATCTATGGTTTGCAAACGGCCACAGTAGTCGGTCCTCCGGGCGAGAATATACACGTCGACAATTTTGGCCGTGTGAAGGTCCAATTCCACTGGGACCGCGTCGGCAAGAACGACCAGGACAGTTCCGCCTGGATTCGGGTTGCCAGCGGTTGGGCCGGCGCCGACCAGGGCTTCGTCGCCATTCCGCGCAGCGGGCAGCTGGTAATTGTCCAATGGCTGGATGGCAATTGCGATCGGCCCATCATCACTGGCTCCGTGACCAGCCAGAACAACATGCCATCGTGGGCCTTGCCTGCGCAAAGCGCGCTGTCCGGCATCCGCAGCCGGGAATTGACGCCCAATGGCGGCAATGCAACGGGTGGCAGAAGCGGGCACCTGATTTTCGACGACTCCAATGCGAAAATACAAACGCAGCTTCGCAGCGATCATCTGGACAGCCAGATTTCCTTGGGTAGCATTACCCGCATTGAAAACAATGCCGGCCGCCAGGACGCGCGCGGAAACGGGTTTGAGCTGAGATCTGACGGCCATGGCGTAGTGAGATCTGCCGAAGGATTACTGCTCACCACTGAAGCAAGACCGAAGGCGGCCGCCCACATCACTGACATGGGTGAGACCGTATCACGCTTGACGCAGGCACGTAGCACTGCTGAAAGCCTGGCTAACCTGGCGCAAGAACACCAGGCGCAGGACAAAGATGCGGATCAAAGCGATGTCACCAAGGCGATCAAATCGCAAAATGATGCGATCAAGGGCAGCGGTGGTGGCGACGGGAAATTTCCTGAGCTGGCGGAGCCGCATCTGGTGGTGGCAAGTCCGAGCGGCATCGAAGCTACTTCGGGCGCCTCTACCCACATCGCCAGCGCGGAACATACGGCGCTGACGGCGGGTAGTCACGTGTCCGTGGCGGCGGGCAAATCGTTCTTCGTCAGCGTCGCCGAAAAAGTATCCATCCTCGCTTACAAGCTCGGCATCAAGCTGGTCGCCGCCAGCGGCAAGGTCCAGATCCAGGCGCAAAACGACAGCATGGAATTGCTGGCGCAGAAGGTGGTCGATATCATCAGCACGCAGGACTGGATCAATCTCAAGGCGAAAAAAGGCATACGCCTGAACGGCGGCGGCAGCGAATTCGTGATCAGCGACGGCATCACCGGATTTACCAGCGGTGCGCACGAAGTCCATGCCGCCAACCACCAAACCATGGGCCCGCAAAGCAAACCTGCGCAATTCCCCGGCTCCAAGCTCTGCCCGTCGCAAACGGCAGGCGCAGCACAGTCCGGTGGTGCTTCCGTGCCGTTGGCTTAATCGATTAATCTGATTGCGAAATGCGCTAATGCAAAGTATCCCTCCACCAGGCGAAGTCATCCGCAACGGCTATCTGCTGATCGATGCCTCCAATATCGACGATGAAACGTTTGCGGAACCGTTGCCGATGCTGCGCTGTACGCCGGGCACGCTGACCAACGCGGATGAATTGACGCCACGCCTGATCGATGTCGCCGCGCTAGCGCCGACACTGCAAGATGAAGTGACGGCGCTACTACTCCGAGAAACCGATAGCGATACTCCTCCGGTGGTTTGTGCGTGGCTGCAAAGCTCGCTCGACGCCGACGCACTGGCGCGCCATATCGCCCGCTTCCTGGTCGGTCCCGGCCCGGATGGCAACACAGTCTTCTGGCGCTACTACGATCCACGCGTATTCTCGCTGGCGATGGCGCTGTTTGCACCGGCACAAAAAGAAGCTTTGCTGGGACCGATCACTGAATGGCGCTTCGCCTGGTGCCAGCACTGGTGGAGCGTAGCGGGGCCAGGACGGGAAATCTATCCACTGGGCGGTCACAAGCCTGCCTGGCCCAGCGCCAAGCAATGGCTGAGCCTGGACCATAGCCAACTGATCGCGCGCGTGCTGCTGCAGATACACGAGCTGCAGGGCAGCTTCACCGCTGCGGACGCCATCCGCTACCAGCGGGAAGCCGATCTCGCCCTCATCAATGCAAAACAACACCTGAAACTGAATGAAGACCATGAACTGGTCGAATACGCCTTGCAAAGCGTACGCTACGGCGACGCCTTCAAGCGCCACCCCAAACTCGACATCGCCTGGACCGAACTTGCCCAGGGCAATACCAACTGGTCCGATCTGCGGGCCATGCTGGACCATAACGATTATCAAAAGCTGAACCAGCAATCTCAGCTGCAACAAATGCCAACAGGAGCAGGCTAATGCCTAAATGTGAATTTTGCGACCGGAAAGGTTTGTTGATCTATCCGGTACGCTACGCCATCGCTTGCCCAGCCGGCGCCGCCAGCGTACCCGGCTTGTCCGGCAACTTCAAGATCGACGCCGCGCCGCAGGATATCGGCACGGCCAAGTACACCCTGCGCGCGATGCGGGCCGGCTATCTGTACACCTACGATGAAAAGCGAGGCCTGCTCAAAGCCCACATGGTGATGCCCAAAGGGCATATGTGGAACTTCCCCATCGAGCAGCGCCCCCCGCGGCCGGAAATGGTGCCGTTCCAATGCGTAGATACCGGCGAAGTGGTACGCGCCCATTGCGTCGACATTGCCCATACCCCGGCCGATCCCGCGACCAATTTATGGATAGGCTGGACCAGCGTCATCTGGACCAAGGCTCTGATCAAAAAAGTCGGCGACGCCGCCTGGCGCAAGAAGCACATGCAATGCATCAACGTGCCAGCGATGCTGGCCGGCGGCGCACAGCACACCGCGGAATTCAAAGCCAACGCCAGTAAGATCGCCCATTTCGCCGCCGACGGCGCCGCCATGCGCAAAGCCTTCTCTTTCAGCAATACCAGCACCTTCAGCGAGAGTGCGCAGCATCTGTGGGCCGCCAGAATCGCAGACATCATGGCCGCGCAAGCGCCGCACAACAAAGGCTTCATCATCGCCGTCAACGATCCGGTCGGCATAACCAACGACTTGAGTGAACTGGTGGTACCTGGTCTTGATTCGGGGTTCGATGAAAAAATGTACCGCGCCAAGATAGTGGCAGACCTCCTCCATACGACGGAACAAAGTGTAAGAGCCCAAGCACAAAACGATGTGGTTTTTAGCGATGACGTCGCTAAAATGGCGGAGAACGATCCAGACGGCGACGCTTACAATGCGACCAAAACGCTATGGAATATGTTCAAAGCGGGAGGACCTGGCAATTACGCGAAACAGCAGAAACAGGATGTGCAAAAGTACGGCGCCGATCAGGAAGGTCGTCAAAATGCAGCTGCAGACCATGCCTGGGAAGAAATGACGCACGAAGATGGCAAACCGGTATTAGATGAACAACGATTGAAGTCTTTCACGGCTGAATACGCCGCCGCCGTTAAGGCCTTTGAACCCATGTTTAACAAACTAGTGAATGCCCATGCTGGCTGGCTTAAGAGCGAGCAGCTAGCAAACTGGATGGATGGCGTGCATGATGCTACCGATATACGTAGCGGCTACGCCTACAGCGAGTCAGTAGGACAATGCATTGGAAAGGCTGCGGCGACCAAGCCATGCGTGGATCAACTCAATGCCTGGCTAAATAGCGGCAAGATATCCGATATCCACAACTTGTATAGCCGCGCGTTGCTGTTTAACCAGAACGATATCATTGCAGCGTCCGAACCACATCTCAAAGGCAGCGACATACAGATCGAAAATATCCTCAATCTATACAAAGGTGCAATTGACCGAGTCGATAAAAGAGACGCAGCAAAATTGCTTGACCGTCTGGCACTAACAACTAGCAATATTATTGTCTCAGCGGTACGGAATAGTGCGCGAACTGCCGCACGCTGGCTGGTTATCGCTCGTTTGAATATCCATGCAAATGGAAGCATCAACGCCAGCAACATGACAGCTGGAAATCTCGCGAAATGGCTAGTTGCCGAAGCGAAGGCAGAAGGCATCAAACTTGATACCAGCAACAAACAAACTAAAAGCGATGCATACAAGGAAGCAAACCAGGCTATCAAAAAGAATGCTCCTCATCCTGATTTGTACGCCTACGAATTTGATATCGCGAAACTAGAAAAAGACGGTTTTATCTCGCCAGGATCAGTCGAAGGAGTAAAACTTCCGGGGGTTGATACTGCAAGAAAATGGCTGGGTTCATCAGCACCACGCGAGTTCCATCTGGGTGTGGCGACCGCTATTGTGCAGATCCTTGCCCTCAATTTTGCATTAGATGATGTAGCGAATAACGATCAGTTCAATCAGCGTGAAACCAGAATAAAAGCAGCCATGGCCATTGTCGGCCTGACCGGCACAATCATGGATACGATAGGTGGAACAGTAGCGAAATCAACGACACATCCATTGGCCGTGTTCATCAATAAACAATGGGCAATGGGAGCTGAATCAGCTGAAAGATTTGCATTTGTTGGGCGAGTAATTGGTTCGGTAGCTGGTGCTGTCGTTGCTGGTTACGATATTTTTGCCAATGCTCCTGAGGCATTTCGTGACAATAATAAAACACTAGGATTTTTATATGTGGCAAGCGGAGGCTTGGGGATCTATATCGCCTATGCGGGTGCTTTTATGACTGCAGCAACTCTTTTCTGGCCCGCAGTTATAGCCGCGTTTTGCATTGCTATCGCCATTGCTCTTATCAATGCAGGAGCTCTCAAGCAGTGGGTCTCGCGATGTTATTTCAGTACAAAAGAACGCTACGACACGCTGGACGCAGAATTAAAGGCGTACAACCACGCCGCTGGAGCTTAATCTATGGATGAACGTGCAATTCCGAATCAAATTGGCAATCCGATTCCGGCATGGGATCTGCAGCATCGCTTGCCAATTGACGCAGCAGTAGGTCCTGATTGTTGGGACGGCGGAACGATTTTTCGCATCAACTCGACTTATATGGACGTAACAGAACAGCCATATTTGCAGCGTCAATGGACAGCTGCTGCGACATTAATTGCGTGCTGTGGAATCGCAGCAGGATTCTGGACGTATTACCTGACTAGAATTTTGTACCCAAAAAACGGTGGTCTATTTGGTGATTTATTTTGCCTTGCACTAATAGTGTTCTTTAGCTATTTGGCTTTTAAGTCCGGTCGCGACGAGTTTTTTGGCTTGAAGCGTCGCCCGATTCGCTTCAATCGTTTAGAGAAAAAACTTTATTCCATTCGACGACGCCGTTTCTTTTCTAAGTCTAACGTGGGTGACATCACCTGGGAGGCAACTTGGGACAAGAATTCACTCTTTTGCATTCACAAGGAAAAAACCAATTTCGGCCTCTACTATCACATTCGGCACTATACAGTCGATGGAGATGGCAATGTGACGAGTGCCTTTTCTATTGGCCGAGCCTGGTTCGGCAATTTGACTCTTCTACTGGCCCAATGGAATTACTGGTGCTGGTACATGAACCGCGGTCCGGCAGATTTGCCAAAGCCAATGCTATTTCATACTGAGCACGAGAGCTTACGAGAATCCTTTTTGTTCGCCATGTACGGTTTTGGCATGGTTGGAAGCCCGACATATCGAATCGCCATGATGCCATTTACCTTGTTGTGGGCATGTTTCCGGATCCTGGCAATCGCAACCTGCCGTAATCCTGTTTGGCCAAAAAGCGTAGAGCTGTTGAGCGTCGTGGCCGCCGAAGACCCGTACAACCAACCCCGCGGCGATACCCCAGTTGGTTGGGCCGAAACCGCGCTGGCACAAGAAAGGCACGATTATCCATACAGCTCGAAAAAGGAAATGGACAACTGGCACGGTGAAAAAGACGGCGAAGCTAACGCATCACTGTGGGCAGAAGATGCCCCGTCGAAAATCTGAGTGACGCTGAATTTTACATGGATGAACGCGTATTTCGATCCCAAGCCGGCCTTTAAAATTTTCGAATGGGATATGCGTATCGGCTGTCTTTTGATAAGACTGCGCGCGTCACGGTGACGGATGCTCTATAGCAGAAAATTCTTACCGGGATTTTCTGTCATTTTTCAATAGGAAGACGGCCCTTGTATTCAGGAGGAAGATTCTTGACCGTCATGTCTGGATGCGCAGCCGTCACTTGCTGCACCAGAGTGACGAATATTTCAGAGTCCCGATCGGAGCCTCCGCCCGTGTTAATGATATATGCGCCACCCCAGCTTCGCCCAGGTGACGAAACCAATCCAAAGTAGAGTCCAAGTACTCCTTGCTTCAATCCATCTCTCAGCTGAATTGAAGTGACGTCGCAGGCATTGAAAGTGCGCCATCTGTGATGAGTGGTAATGTTGGAAAACCGTACGCTTCCACTCTTGATATCGATTTCAACACGCTGTTTCGAAAGAAAGCACCATATGGCCGACAGGAGTGCTCCCGATAAAAAAAATGCTGTGATATTGGATATCGGCGTCGGATAAAGTTGGCTCCATTTCTTCAAATCTATCAGACACAGGAGCCCAGTGATGGCGACGCCGCAAAGAAAGCTCAAAGCAAGTTCTTTCATCCCGCCGCGCTTGAAGCTAACAACTGCAGATGAAGATAAATTGAAATTTGAAGACATTTAAGTGACCAGATAGTTGTTGCTGATTGGAGGGGAGATTAATTATCGATTGATTTATAAGCAATAATGAAACGGCCAATCATCGAAAATGGAAGGCGCTTCAGCGCCAGAGAAGAATCAATGAAAAAGAATCTTCTCCATGCATACCGGTGAAGCACAATGATTTATATGGCAAGTATTGTAGTCTACCCAATGTCTCGTACTTGCCGCTACCTTATCGCAGAGCCTGATCCGCAAGTAAAGATGTTTTACGTAAAGCGATGAATCAAAACGTAATCTGAAGGATCCTGAAATGAAAGACGAAAACAACCGAGGCGTAATCCGCCTGGGCGACAAGACCTCACATGGCGGTGAAGTGATTACCGCCAGCGACAGCTTTAAAGCAATGGGAATAGCAGTAGCCCTGGAAGGTGACATGACGACTTGCCCTCAATGCAAAGGCAAGTTCGCCATCCAGCCGGCGAACAGTACCCGTATGCATCACGGCAAAGCCGTCGCCTATCACGGCGATCCGACCGCATGCGGAGCGACACTCATTTCATCTTTGTAAGCCGTTGTAATCAGAAATCGCAGCGCATAAAGCAGAAACCTAAAATGGCGGGTAAGCACCGCCTCCCAACGCCGTCCCCCGGTGTTCTGTTTGTCCCGGCAAAACCCTTGTAGCAGCTTGGTCACGGCATGTTCTCTCGCCGCAATCATTGCCTATATATCATAGTTCTTCGGATAAGCAGAATAAGAAAAATTTCCCACCTGTTAATTGCAGCAGGTTTCTCTGCGGAAATACAGGTCTACAATTGCCTGCATTGCTTCCCATCCCCCGTCACTCATCGCCTGACTACACCTCTGCAACCGCAGCGGCGCAGTTGACGAACGCGCAGGCAATGCTTGCCAATATCCGTGGACGCTGATCGCGGTATTGAGACAGGGGAGCAGGGCAGGCTGTCGTTGCTTGAGCGGCATGGATAGATGCACAACCATTTTTAGCTGGATAACTTAGTCTCACTAGGGGGAGCAAATGGCGAACAATCTTGGGCAGGCACCGACGCGCTGGGCGCGCGACTATGTTTTCGACATCTTGAGCGAACTTGGCATCCACTATATTTTCGGTGTGCCGGGAACCAATGAAATTCCCATTATCGATGGCACCTCCTATCCGGAAAATAAGGTGGAGTACATTGAGTGCCTGCATGAAAACATCGCACTCGGTGCGGCAATGGGATCTGCGCGCATGACTGGTTTGCCAGGGGTGCTGGTGGTGCACGTCACACCGGGTATTGCACACAGCATCGGCAATTTATTCAATGCTTCACGCTCGCAGGTGCCGCTGGTGATTTTATGCTGCCAACAGCAAAATGAACTGGTTACCCAGGAGCCGCTGTTGGCATCCAATCTGGTTGATTTAGCCAGGCAATACACCAAATGGGCACATGAAGTGCGCGCAGCGGAAGAACTTCCGCTGGTATTGCAACGTGCTTTTAAGGAAGCGATGGCGGCTCCGAACGGCCCGGTGTTCGTATCGATTCCGTGGGAGTTCACCATGCGCGAAATCGGCGCCAATGACAAGATCAAAGGCGTAACGCGTATTTCGCCGCATTTCACCGGCGCACCGGAGTCGATTACCCAGGTTGCCAATGCGCTCAAAGAAGCAAGAAATCCCATCATCATTGCTGGCGATGCGGTCGGCTATGCCAACGCCTGGCCGGAATTGCAGCAAATGGCGGAATTGATCGGTGCGCCGGTATTGCTGCAAACCTTCAGCGCCGTGGCGAACTTCCCGAATGACGATAGCCATTGGCAGGGTGAGCTGCCAGGTACTCAAGCCGGCGTGCAAAATGTATTCAAGGATCATGACGTGGCATTTCTGTGCGGCTTTAGCAACCAGGCGCAGATCACGATTTTTAAATATTCGGATGGCGCTCTGATTCCCCCAGCTGTCAGACAGCTTTACCTCAGCAATAATATTTGGGATATCGGCAAAAATTATTATGGCGAAGCGGCAGTGTTTGGCGACATTAAAGCAACGCTGCCACTCATTAATGCGCAGATAGGCAGCGCTCCGTCGGCGCCGGCCGTCGCGCGCAATACGAAATTGGCTGCGCTCGCGGCGCAGCGGCGAGTGCAGTGGGATAAGTATTTTGTTGAAGCACTGGCGGCGCCGAATATTTTGGCAGTGGTCATTGCCCAGGCTTTGCGTGAAGAAATCAAGCAACGCAATCTGAACCGGAAATTTGTCTATGTGCACGAGGCGGTTTCCGATCCCGCACCGTTCCAGTACCTGCTGCCGTTCGGCACCGAAGGCGCTGCGCCGATCAGCTATTACTGCGTTGGCGGCGGTTCGTTGGGCTGGTCGATGCCGGCGTCGCTCGGCATCAAGTTGAGCCCGCAAGGCTGGCAACAGATCGATACCGAGTTTGTGGTGGCGGCGGTGGGCGACGGTTCGTCACTGTTCTATCCGCAAACCTGGTGGACCGCGGCGCATCGCAACTTGGCGGTGCTGTACATCATCACGAATAATCATGAATACCATACCCTGCAAAACGGCTTGCAACAGCTGGTTGCAGCGTATGGAAACGCGCCAGGTTATGAATGGCACCCCAAAGACTACAATACCGATCCCTCTTATCTGCGCATACAAAGTCCGGTGATGGATTTTGTCGCCATTGCAAAAGCGTTGGGTGGTCTCGCCGGCGAGGTGGTCCGCACTCCGGAAGACGTCAAGGCGGCCGTGCGGCGCGGTATGGATCATGTCCTGCAGCATCAGCAAGCTTATATTCTGGATATGCGCACCGCCCAGAATCCGCCACCGCCGCCCAGCACGGATGACGACACCGGAAAACAAGCAAGGCAGGTAAGAGCACCGGTGCAGCCGGTCTTGAATCTGTTCCATCAGAACGCACAGTTGCTTGCCGCCGCAAGCCCTGGCGACAACCAGAACACACCGGTGATTTTCTAAGCAGCGTCGGCAGCAAATGCAGCACCCAGGGGGCAGCCGGGCATCGACATGTTGTCTGGCTGGCTCCAGGGATTCGTTCTTCCACTTACTTGCATAAAAGGGGATTACGTATCATGGCAGATGAAAAAATCGATATCGCCATCGTCGGCGGCGGAGTTTCCGGCGTATATAGCGCATGGCGGCTGAAACAAGCCAACCCGAAACAAAAGATCGTGGTGTTCGAAGGAAGCGATCATATTGGCGGGCGCTTGCTGTCGGTAACGCCACCCGGCATTCCCGATATGGTGGCGGAACTGGGCGGCATGCGGATTCTGCCCAAAGTACAACCGCTGATCAGCACCCTGATTCATGTGCTGAATAAATTGCTGCCGGATAGCGAGCAAATCACACTGTATCCTTTCCCGGTCGACGAACCGCAAAACATCGCCTATCTGCGTGGCACCTATTTGCGCCTGTCCGACTTTACTACCAATCCGGATGAGGTCCCGTACCGGCTTGGCTTCCCGAATCACGGGCAAACCGCCGGTTCCATCATGATCAATGCGATTGAGCAGATCGTGCCTGGCATTACCAGTCCGGATCTCACCGAAGATCAGCGCCGCGAAATGGCGCAGCAAGCCATCTTCTCCGGCAAACCTCTGTATCAACAGGGATTCTGGAACGTGCTGATGCGCGTAATTAACGGCGAATCGTATCAATTTTCAATGGATGCGGGCGGCTATGACTCGACTATGTGCAATTGGAACGCAGCCGATGCCATTCCCTGGTATTTGTCTGATTTCGGGGTGCAGCCAGTCTACAAGGGGTTCACCAAAGGCTTCCAGGAAGTGCCTCGGACTCTGGCTCAATTATTCGTCGAGGCAGGCGGTGAAGTACGTTTGAACAGCAGCGTGTCGGCGCTTGAAAGTCTGGATGGCGCAGTTCAATTCCAGGTCGACGGCAAGTCGATCCGCGCCAATTCCGTGATCCTGGCCATGCCGCGCCGCTCGCTGGATCTGCTCGCTGACAGCAGCCCGATCCTGCAGGAAGCCAGCGCTCTGATCTCTTCTGTCACGCCGCGTCCGCTGTTTAAATTATTTACCACCTACGCCAGTCCGTGGTGGCGCGCAGCCGGATATAGCAAGCCTGACGGCAGCGTGGTGCCGGTAGAGGCGGGGCGCAGCGTAACCGACATTCCGGTGCGGCAAACCTACTACTGGCCGAAAAGCAATGGTGCGCCTGTCAAAATCGGCCCCGCCATGTTATTGGCCAGTTACGACGATGGCGACAATACCGGATTCTGGGACGGCTTGCGGCCGCAGCGGCATCAACCCAAGGCCAGGGGCCAGCATATTGCCAAAGTGAACGAACCGTTTATGGCTGAAAACCGCAAACAGAATCCGGAGCTGACCTGGGATCAGTACCAGGCGCCATACCGCATGGTTACCGAAGTGGCGCGCCAGCTGGGCACCATGCATGGCTTGAGCTACACCCCAAAGGTACAAGACGCCTGTTTCCGCGATTGGGGCGATGACCCGTTCGGCGGCGGCTGGAATAGCTGGAACATCGGCGTTAAAAGCTGGGAAGTGAAACAAAAGATCATCCAGCCGATTGGCCGGCAGCCCTTGTATATTTGCGGCGAAGCCTATTCCGACGCCCAGGGTTGGGTGGAGGGGGCGCTGCAAACTGCAGATATGATGCTGGAGAAATTCGGGCTGGAGAAATTAAAGAAGCCGTAATCCAGTCAACGATGGAACAAGGCCTGGCAATTGTTATTTGCCCCCAACTAAACATACATAGTTCGGATGTTTAGCTAAGGAAAACTCTAAGACACCCCTCTCGAAGGGGTGTTTTTTTTGTCGTGCGGAATATGAAGATATGACCTGCGCCGCTCTTACGACTCCTCAAAACCCAGCGTACATAGATCAACATTGATCTGTTTAGACTGCGGCGCAGTTTAGTTAAACTGCGCCGCCGTTTAGTAGCGCAAAAGCCACATATGTCGCCAACCCAGCGTTCTTGGTCATCGCCCTGTAACGGGAAGTCATTAGGCTCTCGCACTGCTGCACTATCCCGATATTTTTTCAATAAGGCCTACTGATGAACAAGAATTCGTATCCGGCGCTGCGCCGCAATGCGTCCCATATCGCTGCCGCCGTGGCGACTCTGTGCGCCGCCATGGCCGGCGGCCAGGCATATGCCCAGGCCGTGGCCGCGGCGGTTGCGCCTGATGCGGCAACGGTTGCGCCGGATGCAGACAACGGCCAGGTAACCGCTGTCGAAATTTCCACGCGCAAGACGCGTTCTACGGTATCCATGAGCGGCAATGAAATCCAGAAAATCCTGCCCGGCGTGAATCCGCTGAAAGCGCTGGAGACGCTGCCTGGGGTAAGTTTTCAGACCGCCGACCCGTGGGGAAACAACGAACAAAATCTGTCGCTGTTCGTGCATGGCTTTAATGGCCAGCAACTCGGCTACACGATGGATGGGGTGCCGCTCGGCGACCAGCAATACGGCAACTACAATGGCTTGTCGCCGCAGCGCGCCATTACAAGTGAAAACGTGCGCAGGGTTGTATTGTCGACTGGCGCCGGCGATCTCGGCACGGCGTCGACCAGCAACCTCGGCGGCGCCATCGAAACCTTTTCCAGCGACCCGCTGATGACGCACAATGTCAACCTCCAGCAAACCGTCGGTAGCCACAATACCTCGCGCACCTTCATCCGCGTCGATAGCGGCGAATTCGGCGACGGCAATAGCGCCTATATTTCAGGCCTGCACCACGAAGCGAGGGCCTGGGATTTCAAGGGCCGCCAGAGCGACGATCAGATCAATGCAAAATTCGTCCATAGCGGCAGTGCCGGGAAGTTAACCCTGTACGCGGACTACTCAGACAAGACCGAGCCGAACGAAGATGCCACCGTGCACGTCGCTGGTGAAAAAAGCGCACCCTATACCCGGCCATTCCTTTATCCGGATTTTCCGGCGGCACTGGCCTATCTGTCGCCAACCGGCGCCACACCGGCCGCAGACGGCAGCAACTACCGCAATTACTATAGCGATGCGCAACGCACCGATTTCCTGACTTACGCCAAATACGAGGCCAACCTTAGCGACAACCTGACCTGGACCAATCAAATCTACTTCCATCACAACGACGGTGTCGGCGTGGTGGCCGGGCCTATCGGCGCGGCAGGGTTGCCCGCCTTGTTCTCCGTCTATTATCCGAATCAGAACCTGAAACAAATCTTCGGCAACTCGGGTTACGCTACACGCACTACCGAATACACCATCAACCGCGACGGCTACCTGTCGACGCTGCGCTGGGAGACCGGTAATCACCAGATAGAATCGGGTATCTGGCTTGAGCATAATCGCTCGGAAGCATATCGGCGCTGGTATGCCCTGGACGTCAATAACCCAAGCTCGCCATATACGCGTCCGTCGAATCCGCTGATCACTCAGTACGGCAGCGGTATCGACAACAAGGTAGCCCAGTTCCACCTGCAAGATGAATGGAAACTGCATCCGGATGTCACGCTGCAAGCCGGCTTCAAATCCAGCCTGCAGTTCGCTGACGGCCGCTTCCCGGTGCAGGAAGCGCCGGCAGCCATCGGCAACGGTTCGCGGGCCTTGCCGGTAGGCGAGATCGTCACCAAGAACTGGTTCTTGCCGGGTGTCGGCGTGCGCTGGAATCTGTCGCCGCAAGACCAGGTGTTCGCCAACGTCCAGAAAAACATGCGGCAATTCGTTACCTACGGCGCTGGCGGCGCATCGCCTTGGAGCCTGGCCAGCCAGCAGGCGTTTGATTTATTCAAGTCGACGGCGAAGCCGGAAACTTCAATTACCTACGAGCTCGGCCTGCGCGACTCTCGCAAGCTTGATTGGGGCGTGATCAAAGCCTTCGACGGCCAGATAGATCTCTACCATGTTGATTTCAGCAACCGCTTGCTGTCGATCAGTCCGACGCCCGTCATCAGCTCGATCGTAGGCGGTACAGCCATCCTGGCCAACGTCGGCAGCGTCAAGACCGACGGCGTCGATCTTGCCGGCACCTTGCATTTTGGCCGCAATATCTCTTTCTACGATGCCATCTCTTACAACAAATCCCAGTACGACAGCAACTACACGTCGGGTACCAATGTGGTGCAAACCGCCGGCAAGACGGTGCCGGGGGCGCCAACCTGGATGAACAAGTTCGTCGGCACTGCCACCGTCAGCGGCGTAGAGATACAGCTAATCGGCGATTTTGTCGGCAAGCGCTATGCGACTTATACAAACGATCTCCATGTGTCCAGCTATTTCCTGATGGGCCTGAACCTGTCCGGCAAGCTACCTTACATGGGCAGCATATTGAAAAATCCGCGATGGAACTTTAACGTGACGAATCTGGCGAACCGGCAAGGTCCGCTGGAAGTGGTGGTAGGCGCCGCCAGCGGCACCTACAACACATATCCGATTCCGCCGCGCCAAGGTTTCCTGACCTTGAAGGCCGATTTTTCATGAGGCCTGGCATATAAATATAAGCCGCCACGCGAAGTTTAGCGCCGCCAGCCATCAGGATGGCCGGCGGACAGGTGAAGCCACTTATCATGCCTGCGGTGCTATAGAAATCAAATCAATAAAGCAGATGAGTATGGATTCGGTCGTTTAGCGCGCTACTTCTTTGAGATAAGTATTGCGGGCAGCAAATGCGGTAGGCGTGAAATCTGTAAATACGCCGTCAACACCGGCTCGGAAGAAGGCCATGTACTCTGTCTTTGGATCCCCCTTATAAGCACCTGCCAGGTATTTCGCCTCGTTGCGGAAGGTGAATATATGGACGAATAGACCGGCCTTGTGAGCATCACTGATCAGGCTGGTTGGCGTGACGCTGTCGACCTCGGCCAAGCTGGCTTTGGACGACGAATCCCTGGCTGGAGCGGCGCTGAGCGACATTGCCTGCGGCTTCCACGGACCTATGCCGTCGGCGTAGGTTTTGACCTCGGCCAATCCTGCAGGCGTAAGCATGGCGCCAAAGGAGCGCGGATCACCCGCTACGGTCCAGCTATATGGGCGGCCACTGACGAAGGTGTTGGGTTTGTCAGTGATGAAAATGGTTTCGCCTGTCTTGAAATTCATGCCGTTGCCATCAACCAGCTGAACCGCTTTGGATTTCAAGCCGATGGAGCGCAGGTATTTCAAGCTGGCCGGGTCAAAGCTTTGCACAAAGACCGGGGCCTCTTTGCGATTGAGATCGTTGTCTTTGAGGGCTTTGAGGAAAGCCTCCTCAAATGGATGGCTGCCCGGTGCGCCGCAACCGTTGGCAATCGCCTGGGCATTGTTCCAGATCGGATTTTTGCTTTCTGGATAGGTCGTAATGACGCGGCCTGTCGCTGCGCTTTTAGCTTTTGCAATGTCGATCACTTCCTGAAAACTCAAAATCGGCAACTTGCCGTTAAGTTCGGTTGGGCGCTGGTCGCGCGCATCGTAAGTGGTGCCGCCTATCCATTGCCTCAGTTCGGCCATCGTGAAATCGCTGATTGACCAGTCGTTGGTGTGGTCTTCGCCATCAACGATTAATGATTTCAATACTGATTTCGGATCGTTGGGGTCGGTCAAGTCACTCAGGTACTGTGTCGGACCATTTTCTGTCGTGGCGGGATATCTGACATTGACCAATACGCCTGGAACAGTGCGCTTACGGCTTGCAACTTTGGCATTTCTCTGCGCGACTTCGCTGATGTTGGTGTTGTCGCTCAACCATGGATTGTGGCGCGCCACCAATACGCAGTCTTTGGTCATGTGCAGATCCAGTTCGAGCGAATCGGCGCCGGCATCGGCTGCATTTTCGTAAGAAGCGCGGGTCTCCTCTGGATACAGTCCCGGCAGGCCGCGATGTCCGATAATTAACGGCGGCGCACCGTCAAGGGTGTTGAACGCAGCAGATGCGGTTGGCCCGGAGCCAGGTGAACTCCCATTCATACTGTTACAAGCGCTCAATAGCAGGCCGCATCCAAGAACGGTAAAGTGGGCCAGGGATTTTGTGACAAGGGGCGGACACAGGCGAGTGTACATGGCTAATCTTTCAAGATAGTGGGGAATGGCTGGCAACCGATAATAGCTTAGGCGCATGACAGAATCGTGACGATGCAAGTACGGCCGTCAAGCCTGACCAATTACGGTCGTTTCAAACAGATACAAATAATTGCGGAAATTGCGCAGCCAGACCCCATGTAGGGTGGTGTTGAACCAATGGGGCGGTTATGCAGGCCATATGCATAATATTCGCTTGAGTAATTCTTCTTCCTTGTTATAGGAGCAATCGTTATGAGTCCGCAAGAAACCCAAGCACTACAAGATTTTCTGAATCAACTGATCCAGGTGCGAGGCATAGCCAAAGATCCACAAGCCGATGCCTTGATTGCCGGCGCCGTCGCACAGCAACCGGACGCAGCGTACCTGCTGGTCCAGCGCGCGCTATTGATGGAGCAGGCGCTTAACACCGCCAAAACACAAATTGCTTCGCTGCAGAGCCAGATCCAGATCCAAGCAGCGCAAACTACCCCATCACGCAGCTTCTTCGATCCCAATGCATGGGGTAACACTTCGGCTACAGCATCGCGCCCGGTAGCACCGCCGGCAGCACCCCCAATGATGGCGAGCATGCCTGCGGCAATGCAGCCCCCTCTTATGCAAAGCCCGGCGCCAGTGGCGTCGCCGGGCTTCTTTGGCGGCGGCGTCGGCAGTGCGCTAGGCACCGTTGCGGCTACGGCTGCAGGCGTGGCGGGCGGGGCGTTCCTGTTCCAGGGAATTGAGCACCTGATGCATCCCGGCAGCAGCGCCGGATTTATGAATCAAGCCGGCATGGCGCCTTCGACGCCATCAACGACATCGACGGAGAACAACACCGTCAACAATTATTACGGCGCCGATACGGCAAAGGATGACAGCACAAGCACGGACGACGTGGTTGCCGACGATACCAGTGGAGATGATGATTCCTCGATAATCTAGGCGTCAGTGCGCGCCGTCGTAATCGATTCAACGCCTCACCTTAGCCGGTGGGGCGTTTTTGTTTGTGCCGGCGACGCCAGCCAAGAGATATAGCCTGCGATGTGGGCCAACAACCTTTACCTAAAGGGTAGCCGACGAGCTGTCTGTTCACATCACCCCGGAAGCCTTTCCGCTGCAATAAATTTATTTCCGATAAGCACTAAAAGATATAGATCGTTCTACCCATGCCTTGTACAATTCCTCCACATGTCAGCTTGAAATCCTGAGCATTTTTACGGTTGCCTGGCGATTGGCGGCAGTTTTCGCGTCAGAAGATAGCGTCTTGTCATGCTGTTGTTTTGCTTACAGACGTGCTGCAGCAAGTTTGACATTTCATAGGAGAGTACATGGTGGACAGCAAAAATAGGGCGGGCAGAGACAAGCGCCAGCAAATGGTGGAAAAGGCGACTGAGCTTTTCTCCATGCACGGTTTCCATCCGGTCGGCGTCGATCGGATCATTGACGAATCTAACGTTGCGAGAATGACCATGTATCGTCATTTCGCTGGAAAAAACGACCTGATCGGGGAAGTCTTGGCACAGCGCTTCACTTTCATTATCGACGGCCTCGTCCAGCATCTGGAGCCGATGGCAGACGCCAGCGCCCGCATCAAAGGTATTTTTGACTGGTACGGAGCCTGGTTTCGCAGCCCTGAATTCGCCGGCTGTCTGTTCGAACGCGCGCTGGCGGAATTCGGCACTTCCTATCCCGGCGTGTCTGAGGTTGCCATTCGCTACAGAGTGAAAATGCTCAGCTGGTTCGAAGAACTGTTACTGGAAATAGTACCAAGCAAGAATGCAAAGCAGTTGGCCGGCATTTTCATGATGCTGCTCGACGGCGCCACGGTCGATGCCCGCGCGTTCAATGATCCGTCGGTGGCAGAGCGAGCCTGGCAGGCCGCGGAGCTGCTGTTGAATCAGGCCAGAAACCCAGCGTAATCAGTGTAATCAGCGTAATAAAAGCGGCGGGGGAGTTGTTTCGCAGGCGGCCCATTGAGGGCGAAAAATGGAAAGAGGTTCAGAAAGCTAAATCGTATAACAACATCGTGCGCGCGGTGAGGAACTATCGCCAGCAGACAGTAGCGGGCGGCTTAGGAACCGGCGGCCAGCTTTCGGTTCAGGGCGATAACGATACTGCGCCGCTCCAAACTAAAAAGAAAACCACGAAGCGCCCGCCTACTCAGTAAGTTTCAGCGTAAGCGGCGGCCCCATGCCCATCGTGTGTTCGCGCCATATGATTCGGGCCAGGGCCGAATCGAGCAATCATGAAGTCGACAAAGCTGGCGAGCTTGGCCGTCAGCTTGCGTTCGGGCAGATAGACGATATGTACCGGAAACGTCGGCGCCGGCAAGTCGGCAAACAGTCGGATAAGTCTCCCTTCGGCAATCTCGCGCTCCAGCATCATCTCCGGCTGCAAGATGATGCCGAGGCCGGCGAGCGCGGCTTCACGCAATGCCAGGCCGCCGCCGACATCGAGGCGGCCTGGCACGCGCACCATCTGTTGCGAGCCGTCAGCGAGGATGAAACGCCAGTCGCGTTCAGGGCCGCTGTCAAATCCGAAAGCGAGGCAATGATGATTTTCCAGATCCTTCGGCGTTGCCGGTGTTCCGTGTTTTAACAGATACTCGGGCGCCGCGCAGACTATCCGCGGCGAGGGCGCCAGCGGCCGCGCGATCAGATTCGAATCCGGCAAGGCGCCAACGCGGATCGCAGCATCGAAACCGCCATCGGCAAGATCGACCACGCGGTCGTTCAGCGCCAGCTCCACATGCACATCGGGATAGCTGTCGAGGTAGTCCCTCATGGCCGGTGCAAGTTTGCAGGTGGCGTAGATGATCGGTGCACTCACGCGCAGGCGCCCGCGCGGCCGTGCTCGCATATCGCGCGCATCGATTTCCGCCGACTGCAGCTGCGCCAAAATGCTGATGCACTGTTCGTAGTAGTTGCGGCCGGTTTCAGTCAGATTCTGGCGTCGCGTGGTGCGGTTGAGAAGGCGCGCGCCAAGCAGGCGTTCGAGCGCACGGACGTGGTTGCCGACCATGGTCGGGGTCATGCCGCTGCCTTCCGCGGCTGCGGCAAAGCTGCCGCGCTCGATGACGCGGACGAAGATCGACATGCTAACGAAGCGGTCCATTCAGAAGCCTGATTCAAAAGGTTTAGATTCAAAAGATCTGGATTCAAAAGACATATTTACGAGTGAAGTAAATAGATCATCGTTTATCAAATTCAACTATGCAAACATAATTTGCACACGTCATTTGACGCAATCAACAAAGGATCGGCATGAACCTGCAAAACAAGAAAGTTGTGATACTTGGCGGTAGCTCCGGCATCGGATTTGCGACCGCACGCGCCGCGCTGAACCAGGGCGCGACGGTGCTTGTATCGTCCTCGCGCCAGGACAAGGTGACGGCGGCGGTCGCGGAACTCGGTGCGGGTGCCGACGGCCAGATTGCGGACTTGACCGACGCCGCTTCGGTCAGCCAGCTGTTTGCCGACATCGGCAGTTTCGATCATCTGGTCTATACGGCTGGCGATAGTCTGCAACTTGACGAACTGGCGCGTACGGACATGAGCGTGGCGCGCAAGGCCTTCGATTTGCGCGTGTTTGGCGCGATTGCCGCGGTGCAAGCGGCGGCGCCGAATATCCGGCACGGTGGATCGATAGTACTCACCAGCGGCATCGCCAGCGTGCGGCCGCAGAAAGGCTGGACGGTGGTTGCCAGCATTTGCGGCGCGATGGAGGGCTTCATGCGTGCACTCGCGGTCGAGCTGGCGCCGATCCGGGTAAACATCGTCAGCCCCGGTTTCGTGCGCACACCGTTGTGGTCGAACGTTCCGGAGAGTGAACGCGAAGCGATGTACCGCCAGGCTGGTGCGGGGCTGCCGGTTGGGCGGGTCGGCGAGGCCGACGATATCGCGCAAACCTATATCCATCTGATGAACAACGCGTATGCTACCGGGCAGGTGATCGTGATCGATGGCGGTGGCGTTTTGGTCTGAATCAAGGGATGGAAAACGAGGAGCGCTCTAACCTTAATCGGCCTTGGCCAGAATGAGCACGGCGCTCTTTATGGCATTCGCGATATTCGCGCCGACCTTCTCGTCGTCGGCCGAACGTGCCAGTGTGACGCCGCCGGACAACAGCGAGAGGATGGCCCATGCGCTCTTGCGACGTGCGGCTAGCGTGCCGTGCTGCAAGCCGTTGGCTACGGCATCCACCACCTTCAGCAATTCTGCCTCATAGGCGATCTTGGTGTCGCTATCGGCGCGCGCAACATCCGGTGTAAGGCTCTGCAGCGCGCAGCTTTCTCCGAGTTCGCAGCTGCGCCTTACGCTAGTGTAGAAGTCAGCGAATGCAGCCAGCCATGCATCGCCTTCGCTGGCGCGCAAATGTTCTATCCCCTCGCGCAGCTCGACCAGGCCGATCAGGGCGGCAGCTTTGAAGGCCTCGGCCTTCGAGGGGAAATGACCGTAGAACGCGCCCGAGGTTACGCTGGCCTCCTTGGCCAGGCCGTCGACACCGATGCCGCCATAGCCAAGGCGGCGGAATCCCCGCCCGACCGCGCCGAGAATCCTGGTTCGCGCCTCTTCTTTTTGTCCTGGTCCGTACTTCATATTGGTTCTCGCACTGATCGTTTGTGATTTAGGGCTTGACTAAATAACGATCGTTATTTATAACATTGTATAACGATCGTTATTTGTAAGGATGCATAGCGATCGTTATATCACGGCCTCGCTTTGCCACGCAACGCACGCAACATTCCGTGGCGACCCCCAAACCTCACGATTGGAGATACTCATGCCCCTCACACTCACCCTGACCGAAGGCGTATTACCCAAGGGCCAGGAAAAAATCGCATTCGCTCGACTCTCCGAAGCCATGTTGAAATGGCACGGCTTGAGCGGCAACAAAGTGATGACGCCCAACGTCATTGGTTCGATCCACGTTCTACCCAAAGACCAGACGTTCATCGGAATGCAAGAGACGGCCGTCGCCTTCATCGAATGGAAAGTACCGTGTTTCGCTTTCACCAACCGCGAGGTCCAATTGGGTTATTTCGAAGAAGCCACAAATATCATTTACGAAATGTCCGGCGGCAAACAGCCCAAGGACAACATTTACATCAATGTCGTTCACGCCGTGGATGGCGCCTGGAATCTAGGTGGCAAGGCGCGGACCAATACGGAGTTGGGCGAACTCGTCGCCCGCGGCTGAGCCCGGTGTTTTGATGTGGGGCGGGCATGCCGCATAAGCAATGAATGGCCGGTCTGATACAAGCAGGCGCACAACTCTGCTTTTATCTGTGGCCGGCCAGTTTTCACCTCAATCCTATCGTGGAAAGTATTTGACGATTCCTTCAAGCAGCATGCGAACGTCGCCGAACATCGTCGCTATTTCAAAGGTGATGATGAACAGCGCCGCCTGATAGGCCGCAGGGTAGTGAGCCAGCAGCATGCTGCTGCGCCGGCCATAGAGCTTGATCACGCTGATCCGCGTGCTGAGCCAGACACAGGCTAAACCCAAAATTCCGCCAGCGAGAATATCGGTAGGGTAGTGCAAGCCGAGATACACCCGTGGCAGGGCAATAAAAATAAACGTATAGAGATAGAGCAGGGTTCCAGTCATTCTTGAAATCAAAAAAATTCCGGTGGCAAGGCTGAAAAATAAAGTGGCGTGATCGCTAGGGAAGGAATTCCATATATACAAAGCCTGGCTCTCTGGCACCGGTAGTCCGACGAATGTGTGATAAGGCAGCGCAGTGTTGGCAAACGGGCGCGGCTGATACGGGCCCATATTGTTCGCGGCTCTGGCAACGAAGACGGCGACCACGCAGCCGATCAGGGTGGCGATAATAATTTCCCTGGTCTTTGATTTAGGATCGCTATCCCTGAACCAGAAATACCAAAGTATGCCCATGAAGGGTATGCCCTTGAACAGATCCGAACCGGAAATGTAGTGAACGATCTGGTTGAAGGGCGCTGACATCGATGTGAATTGCGCCAGCCAATTCATCACAGAAAGATTCAGATAATTGTTCCACATGATAGCCGCCTCCCCTTAGTCATACTGTTGCGCATTTTGTTTGCATG
>Ga0207117_1028_pt1 | contig 32308 bp, 33 predicted proteins | sample Alteio_BWMinHeat_45_FD_153502 | JGI IMG/M metagenome (GOLD analysis project Ga0207117, IMG submission 153502) | Enriched cells from forest soil in Barre Woods Harvard Forest LTER site, Petersham, Massachusetts, United States -... | ecosystem: Environmental > Terrestrial > Soil > Temperate forest >...
GATGGAAGCGGAAGAACATGTGAAGAAGTAACGTGTCGCGCCGATCGGAGAGTTGCGAGTCGCGCAATTGCTCCACGCTGCGGTACGAGTCTAGAATGAAGTTGGTGTGGTCTGCTTTTCTCCAGTCGAACGAGCTGCGGTGGCGGTATTCAAACGCAAGGGCAAAGTTGGGGTTGTAGGTCCATTCGGTGCGGACGTTGTAGTGATCGAGCTCTTGGTGCATCAGATCCCAGCCGGTGTAAAAACTGTGGCGCAAGGTGGACAGGGTATTGAAAATGACGTCGCAGTAGATCTTAGGGATCGCTTGGGGGAACGTGTGTGTATTAAAGAAGGCGTTGGCGTAGAGGTTGGCATAAAATTCTCGCGCAATCCATCCATCAGCATTTTTGTGGTACAGACTTTGCGAAACGCCGAACGTGAGCATGCTAAGGCGGTACCATCCATCTTCGATATCGAAAATGTAATGGTGATGGGGAGTCACAGTCGGCATCGATAGATAGGTGTAGTTCGCATAAGGAGTGATGACGTGTTTCCTCTGTTCGTAAAAGCGGGTGATGTTGGTATTGAGAGAGCAGCACAACTTTCCGAGCAATAGCCACTGAGCATCGTCGTCGGGGCTATTGCCATAGGCGATTCCCACGGCCCCGATTTCTGGCATGACATTGAAATAGCGGAAATGAAAGGAGCGGTAGACCGACGGATTGCATTCGATGCGGGTCGAGGTGTAGTCGCGGACGTGGAGTTGGTTATTGCCATATGAAAAGTCGAGGAAGGAGGCTTTGAAAGCTGTGTTAAAGACAATGCCGGTATCAGAAAATTCAAAAGGGCGCCAGGCTGTTTCAAATGTCGGGAGTTCTTGCTTGAGCGTTTGGAAATTGTTGAGTTTGACGCGGGAGATAAAATTGCCGATCCAATCTTCTGTTTCTCGCCGTACGGTGAGTTCTGTGCGCCCGGCTGTTTCTAGGTCTAAGCCGCGATCGTAGTAATCGGTTGGCATGTCGATATCGCTGAATTTATCGTACGAAAGATGGACGGCGAGGGTGTCATCGCATAGAAGTGTATCGCCAATGCCCTGGAATAGGTAGCGGAACCGCTGATCGGGATGGATGATGGAGGAGTCTCTCGCGACATAGCTGATCGAATCAAAGCGCGTTTTTCCATCTTCCGATTTGTAAGCCGTTTCAATGCCACCTCCAGGCCCTCTTTTGAGGCGGTAGTCGAGCCGGAGAAAGGTTTTGAAGCGCTGCCACGAAAACACTTCGTAGACCAGGCCAAAGCGGTGCCCTTGGCGGCTGCCCCACCGCACGCTGTAATGGATGGGGGAGTCGAAGATCTCTTCTAAATTCATCCGAAAAGAGGGGAGCCAAAAGACGGGAACATCTCCCAATTTGAGTTTCATGTTTTTTGCTGTGAGCAAGTTGTCGCAGTTGAGCGTTGCTTCATCGGCTGAGATCATCCAATCGGCATCGACGTTTTCTGATGTGGTCACAAAGAGGCTTTCGATGTAATAGCTTCCGTCTGAGCACAGGTAGATTTTTCTGCCGCCGAAATACCAAGGCTCTACCATGGTGCGTCCATTGTCGATAATCCCTGTCATGGTCTCTAGGTTGTATTCGAGACGATCGCCGACAAAGACATATTCGCCAAATTCGAGCATCACATCCCCGACCGCGATAACAGATTGGGGAGGCCCATTTTTCGTCTTTGGAGTGTATTGGAAACGCCTTGCTTGGATCCTAAGATTGGGGCCTGAGATGACCCCTCCCTCTGTTGTGGTGATAACTCCGTTCGCATAGATCGGATTGCACAAGTCGATTGTGATGCCGCACGATTCTGCAATAGCAAGGGGGTCCCCCACCGCAGCTGCCTGCGTGCTTATGAAGAGGAATGCACAGAGAAAAAATGTGAAGGGGTGTTTAATCGTCATTGGATAGCGCGCATCAGTAAGCCGATTAGGGCATATTTGTTTTTGGCATTCCCTTGGTGAATGACCGAGATCAAAAGATCGATTGCTTTGTCGTCTTGTGTTTGAGCAAAAGATTCAAAGGCTTCGACCAAGAGGCGGGATGTTTCTTGGGGAGTCAGTTCGTATTGCACAGCTTGAGTATCGCGATTTTCTGCAGAAAGGAGCGGCCTGAAGCGGATCAGATCAATGTTCTGCTGTTGGGAAACCCATGTGTTGAGATTATCTGCGTAAGGGCCCTCTTCTTTGAGACGGAAGAGGGAGAGATTGCAGTAGTTGCGGACGAGAGGAGCGCCGGCTTTCTGTTGGTGTTTTTTGAGAAGATCGATCACCTTGGGAGTGCGATGGTTTTCTAAAATCGCGACAAGAGCGGGGACGAGGTCGTTTTGTTGGGTTTCGAAAATGGCATCGGCAATTTTGATGAAGAGCTCTTCTGGCAATTCAACGGCTTTGGCTAAGATCTGTTCTCTGTTGTGCAACGACAGCTCTACCAACGTTGGGGTGTCTTTGAAATTTTGTTGGGCGGAGGGGACGATCCGATAACATTTCAGGCTTTTGCCCGGCGACACTGCTTCGAGGAGAGCGAGATCTTTTGGAGTTCTGAGCAAAATTTCGAGCAGAAGGGACGCGCTGCGCGGATCTTTTCTTTCTAGAAGTGCTAGAGCGGCATTGACCTGGTTTTGTGCGCTTGCATTCGCCGCAATTTTGGCTAAAACCGCTTCGCTCCCTTGGATTTTTCCAAGTTGGTAGATGGCAAAAGGACTTCCACTCAAGGCCTGGTTTTGGATTTGGGGAACGACCTCTTTATGTCCAAGCTCGTACAGAGAGGCTAATGCCGCTAATTCCACGGCGGGGTTTTTACTTTTCGTCAATTCTAGCAAGCGCATCGTAGAACTGTCGTCGTGCAATAATCCTAAAGCGGAAGCGCACGCTTCTTGCTGGGCGGGTTCGTGGTGTGAAGCGAGCCTACGGATGATGGGCAAGAGATCGTCGTGCCCATTTTCAGCTATGCTGATGACCGTCGCGATCCGCACGAGTTCATTGGGGTGGGAAGCGAGTTTGCGCAAGATTTTTTTAGCTTCTGGAGTTCCGATCAAGCCATAGATCTGAGGAAACAAGGGCCAGATCGCATCTGGAAGCTTGATCCTCAAAGCTTCTGTTTGATGCACTGCATTTTTGTCTTTGAGCGTGGCTAAATGGAGCGCTGCTTCAAAGCGGATCAGTAGAAAATTGGAAGAGAGCGCTTTGTGCAAGGCTGTGTCTGCGCGGTCATTGTGGTAGCGTGCTAAAAAATTAAGGGCGATGAGCTGAATTTGAGGATTATCGCTGTTGACGGCATCTTCTAGAATGTACAACGCTTGATCGTTTAACGAAATGGCAGCTCCGAACAGCGTGAGAACCTGCACTTCTGGGTCGCGCGAGCGGTATCCTTGATCGAGAAGCGCAAGACCAATCCGGTTGAGCAACTCGACGTCGTGACTTTGATTTTGTTTGCTGTATTCTTGGTAAGCACGGAGGGCTTTGACAAGGTCGCCTGTGTGCATCAAATAGGCGATGTGGCTTTGAAGATTTTGATTTGGATCTATTTCCTGACAGCAGAGCATAACAGGAAAAAGCAGGCTAGCCGCGAATAGAATTATTTGAGGTAATGCCATAGGTCCAATCCTACTTTAAGCAGTAGCTTGCGGACGGTGTTGATCGGAAGTCCTATGACATTGTAATAACACCCTTCGATTTTTTGAATGGCAAGAGCTCCTGGCATTTGAATCGCGTAACCACCTGCTTTATCAAAGCAATTCAAAGAGAGGTGGTAATCGTGGATCTGCTCTTTTGAGAGGGGATTAAACAGCACTTTTGTTTCTTCAAATGCTTCGTGGCACTGACCACCGCTTATGACGCAAACACCCGTGAAGACCGAATGCCACGCGTTGGCGAGTTCACCTAGCATTGCATATACTTCTTCTGATGTCGTTGGTTTGTTATACACTCGATTTCCTTTCGACACAGTGGTGTCTGCGGTGAGGACGATCGCTTCGGGGTGGTTTTTTGCGAGCGATTCCGCTTTACCGCGCGCGATCTCACTCACATACACGCCTGGATTTCCCGCAAAGGGGATCGATTCTTCGCAAAAGGGAGGGGTCATCTGCTTAAAGGGGAGCGTGAAGTGACTTAAGACTTCGAGCCTTCTCGGCGATTGTGAACCTAAAATGAGTTGTTTCATCGGCAATTTGCTCCAGGAGTAACACGATGATACGCGATTTTAAGGCTCTTATGCAATGAATAGTTGCACAAAAAAGAGGAGAGGGATTTTTGAGGTGTCTTGTTTAGGGCAGATCAAATTCAACTTTTTTCTGAAGAGCTCTTCTTGTTTTTGAAGATCAGAAATCGGATGAGGTTTTGAATGGAGAGAGCAGGCGAGGTATTCTTTACCGTTTTCCACGACGACACGCAACTCACTTTCTTTGTTGGGTGCAATTTGGATCTGTTTCCAGGCAGGGGAGAGGTTTAAGTGCATTCTCCACTCTGCTGTTAAAGGCATGCCTAGAAAGAGGTGGAGGGTGATTTTCTCTGTGTGTTCGCATTGCATAGTTGCACGTTATGAAAAATTGGTCGAAATGTCAAGAGAAACTACTAATTTTCTTTTTATTAAAGAAATAAACATAAACAAATAAACATGTTTTATATTTATATTAATTATAGTTTCGTGTATAATGAGTAATAAATAGTCAAATAATTTAAAAATGGAGAATAATATGTCAGGTGTAAATCCGAGTAATAATGATTCGTATAATATGCATTTGCTGTATGCAGCGCTCAATCAATCTTTACAAGATGCCCAACAAATAGACCCGGTGAGTCAGCAGAACCCGGCTGAAGAGCAAGCTACAAATTCACAGGGTGAGCAACCTCCCACTCAACCACAGGAGATTCATGCTGCGGTCGACAATAGCCAAGAGATTGTTTATACAGTTGATCAGCCAGTAGTGGGGAACCCGCCCTCAGCTAGGTCAGAATATCTAGCAGCACAGCTCAGAAGAAGGCTGAAACCCAGAATTGCTTCCGCACCAAAACCTTTAAGTGTGCGGGTGTTTGATAGAATCCTTCCTCCGGAGCATAAAAATTAATTACGGCGTTGCTGCTTTTTGAGAGCCATAAAGCAGTCCCGCAGTAGCAACATTTTCTCGTGCATTTGGGTAGAGGATTTCGATCTCTTTGAGGAGATCCTCTACCTTTTTTCTCATCGATGTTTGCCCAACTGGGCAGCGGCATAAGGCTCTTAGGAAGCCGTGGTGATTTGCAAAGGTTTTAATTTCATCTTCTCGCGTATAAATGAAGGGGCGAATGATTGTGACCCCATATTCCACCATGAAGATCTTTGGCAATAGTCCAGCAAATTCCCCTTTGTGTAAAAGATTCATCAATACCGTTTGCGCATTATCGTCTTTGTGATGGCCAAAGGCAATCGTCGTTGCGCCCACACTTTTTGCTGCATCGAAAATCAAAGCTCTGCGCTCTCGAGAGCAGCTGTAACAGGCAAGAGTTTCCAATTTTTGATGCGATGTTTTTTCGATCAAGGGAACGTCCAGTGATTCGCAAATATCTTTTAGGTAGCCAGCTGTGATCCCAGCTCCGCAAGAAAATTCCCCATTCACATGAATCGCGTGGAGATCAAAGGGGGCAAACCCCTTACCTGAGATCGCTTTTAGCATAAATAGCAGAGCCAGGCTGTCTTTCCCTCCGCTTAAGGCCACAGCCACGCTGTTGACATTTTCGAGCATGTTGAAGTCGTACAGCGCCTTTCTTGTGGCACTTTCGATCCTCTTTCCGATTCCACTCCAGGGGGGTGTTGCAATCGCAGTTTTCATTATTCTCCAATATCCTTAGGCCAAACCAGTATACCTCTACAGCACTCTCCGGTCAAGTTGACTAATTTTTGCCAATGAGCTAAAAGGTTCTTTTCAATTCAACCGAGGTTTTATGAAAAAAAAGTGTATTGCGATGGCGTTGGGGTGTTGCGTGCTTGGGCTCTCTCTTGGAGCCGGTGAAGGGGCTTTTTGCAAGAAATGTGAAGAGATCCGCGAGTACAACAAACTTCATCACAAAAATTATGAATATTACGACGAGTATTTAGAGGGGCAATCGGAAACAGAGAAATCGGAAGAGGAGCCCGAGGAACCTCTTGAAAAATAGGGCAAAATAAATTAGAATAGACCTCTGTTTGATGGAGGTCTTGATTGTGAGTGAAAAACCGGGAAGAAATGATCTGTGCCCTTGCGGTTCAGGGAAAAAATACAAGCAGTGTTGCATGACGAGCCAGGCGTCCGCAGGGAAGAAGAAGATCACTGCAAAATGGTTAAATCCAAGGCAGGGTCCTGATTTGATGAATCAGGCGTTTGGAGAGGCGATTGAATCTGCAAACAAACCCTTTAAGCCCTTAACGTAATGAGGTGATGATGAGTTATGCTGCAATTGCGGGTCTAGAGTCCAAGAGATTTACAGATACCCGCCTTTTTGTTTTCGCGCAGATCCTTCTATGTTCGCTTTTTGTGGCTTTGTGTGCACGCATCCGGATCCCGTTGCCGTTTACGCCAGTTCCGATCACCCTTCAGACATTCGCAGTGATGCTTATCGGGGGAACTTTAGGCAGTCGCAAAGGGGCTTTAGTCATGTTATTGTACATCGCAGAAGCCATGCTCGGCTTTCCTGTCCTCTCTGGAGGGCGCGTCGATCCGCTTGTGCTCGTTTCACCTGTTGCAGGTTATATCGTCGGCTTTGTTTTTCAAGCCTATTGCATGGGGAAATGTGCAGAACGTGCTAAATCGATTGGGGAATCGATGGTCTTTTTTTATTCTTTGTTAGCCAGCTTCGCCACCTTAGTTTGTGGAGCTCTTTGGCTAACGCTCTTCATCGGGCTAGAAAACGCAGTCTTAATGGGGATAGTTCCTTTTATCCCGGGAGACATTCTCAAAGTCTTTGCCGCAACGCAAGTCTTGAAAGCACGCTCGCTAGCGCAACATGATCTATGATCTCATCATCATAGGTGGCGGCATTAATGGGGCCGCAGTTGCCCGCGACGCAGGTTTACGCGGCCTGAAGTGCATTTTACTAGAAAAAAGCGACTTTGGTGCTGGAGCAAGTACAAAAACCTCTAAACTTGCCCATGGCGGAGTGAGATATTTAGAGCATTTCGAGTTTTCGCTCGTGCGAGAGTCGCTGCGCGAACGGGAGTTGTTATTAAAAAACGCTCCCCATCTAGTCCGTCAGCTTCGCTTTGTCCATCCCGTCTATGAAGGTGATCCACACCATGCTTGGACAGCGAATATGGGATTATACGTTTACGATTTTTTCGCTTGGCTCTCCCACACCTCGTTGCCGTATCACACCGCTTTGTCTCGTGAGCAAGTCTCTTCTTTGTTTCCCCATTTGCGCAAGGAGGGGATCCATTCAGCTGTTGGTTTTTCAGATGCCCTCATGGATGATAGGCGCATCTTGATGGAAAATGTCGTCGGTGCCGCCGCGTGTGGAGTCGATATTTTCAACGATGCCCAGGTCGTTGCGATCCATCCCCATCAAAATTCGACCCGCCGTGTCGAAGTGCGGTTAAAAGGGGAGTCCGACAAATTTCCCAAAACGGCAGATGATTTAAGTCTGATCGAAGGGCGCTGCATTGTGAATGCAACCGGCGCTTGGTCATTGCCGGTCAAAGGGGCTCCGCCTGAGCAGTTGCCCAAGATGGTGATCACAAAGGGGATCCATTTAGTGATTCCTGCTATCCAAAGTGAAACAGCATTGCTGTTGCGCGCTCCACGAGACCTGCGCCCATTTTTTGTCATCCCTTGGGAAGGGATGAGCCTCGTTGGGACAACGGATACCTTGTATGAAGGTGATCTCAACCACGTCACAGTAACCGATGAAGATTGCGATTACCTCCTTGAAGCGCTCCAGTATTATTTTCCCAAAGAACCGCTGGCCAAATCCTCCATTGTGGCTTCTTATGCGGGCTTGCGTCCTCTGGCCGATCCGGGTTGGTCCATTCAACCCTCTGAAATTAGCCGCCGCCATGAGATCCAAGAACCCGTTCCTGGCATATTCACGATTAGCGGAGGCAAATACACGACCCATCGCTCAATTGCGGAGAAGGTGGTCGACCAGGTGGTCTCCCGCCTGCGCCTTCGACAAGCGCTTCCTTGCAAAACAGCTAAAACACCGTTGCCTGGAGCTCTAGATTCTAGCCGTGCAGCCCTCTTGAAAAAAGAGATGTTGGCGTGCGGTTTATCAGATGTGCAAGCGACGCATCTAATTGATTGTTATGGCCATTTTGCAAATCAGATTCTTAAGATTGTTAAGAGAGATCCCGACGGGAAGAGCTCCTTGTGCGCCTTTCATCCTCACATTCAAGCTGAATTAACATATGCAGTTAAACATGAGTTTCTTAAGCATATCTATAGTTGGTTTACACTACGCACGACAATCGCCTACACACCGTGCAAAGGGCGCTGCTGTATGCACGCGGTGGCCGATAAGATGCAACAATTGCTTGGGTGGAGCCCTGAAGAAAGGCAAGCCGAAATCGATAAATTTCTATCCTACTGATTCTTAGTCTGTTGCGATTTTATTCTTTTTATTTTTTAAATTAATCAAATTATCTCTGTATACTAATATTAAATTTTTGCTATTATAAGGTTAGCTAGCTTAAAGACCGTGTATATAACCGGAGGTTACCTATGAAATTCATTTGGAACTTTTTCTTCTTTGGGATCTTGTTTTACCTGATCTCTTTGGCATTCCCAGACACGTTCCACACGCTCGTGTCATGGGCAAACCAAATCGTCGCCTTTTTTAAAGACCTGATCATGGGCGTCGTCGACAAAGTGCAACATGAGATGCCAGCGACACCAGCCCATCCAGCTGAACCAGCTAAAATGATGGTGCTCTTTTTAAGCTCACTGCTTAAATAGAAAAAATCCAAAAATTCGGGCACGATTGCCGTGCCCGAATTTCAGTTCCACCTACATCCAGAAATATGTACCAATGCTTATCAGCAGGACGATCAAGACAGGCATTTTGACTGTTTCGATTCCGTGCGTCTTATAAAGAAAATTCATCGCTGTCAACGCGATCAGCGCAGGGTAGCAGACCGTCAGAATGGGGAATAAGAACGCCGCAATCCCACTGAAGTTGAGGGTCGACACAAAAAAGGCAATGATCAGCGTTGCAAGAAGAGACAATTGGTAGTTCACCTTTCCCATCGTCACATCGTTATGCAAAAACTCAGCAAAAACTGCAGCTAGGGCAATCGCTGTCGTTAAGCAGGCAAGTGCCACAGCTAAGCAAGCGACGAGCGCAGCATTGGCCCCGAGAATTTGAACAGCCAGCGTGCTGATCAGCTCGTCGGGCGGCAATCCAGCCAGGTTGGCGCTATGGAAAGAGGAGACATAGCTAAAGCCGATGTACACCAGAGCAAGGAGAGAAGCTCCAATGACAGAGGCCTTAAATGTCGTCATGATCAGCTTTCGCTGCGTGTTTTCCTCTGCCACAATTGTCGTTCGCATGCAGGCGATGATGACGGATGAGAAGAAGAGTGCTCCTGGAAGATCCATAAATAAATAGCCATCTTGCAACCCTTGTAAGAAGAGCTTAAACGCCGCTGTTGGATTTTGTGGAGCTTCTGGAGCCGTCCATAATCCCTTAAAAATGATGATGGCAAGGCTGCCGAGAAGCAATGGTGTAAGGACATAACCCAAACTATCGATGATCGTGTTTTTCTTAAACGTAAAGAGCCAGATCACGACGCAAGAAAAGAAGCTAAAAAAGGGCAGTGACACTCCTGGCAAAAATGTTTTTGCCGTGGAGTAAGAAAGGGCAATGCAGCGGGGCATCGCGCCAAAAGGACCAATGAGTCCCATTAGCAGGAGTGCAAAGAGGAATCCTGGAACGATTCCAATACGGCTAAAGAAGGCAGTGTAGTTGCCGTTGAATAGCGTCATTGCAGCTAGACCGAAAAAGGGAACGCCAACAGCTGTGATCAACAACCCTGTGATGGCTGGTAGATTCTGATCTTGTGCGATTTGCCCAAGAGCTAAAGGGAACACGACGTTTCCGGCTCCGAAAAACATCGAGAACATGGCAAGCCCCGTGGCTATGATTGTGGAAGTTTTTGAATGTGACATAATCTCCTCTGGGATAAAGGTCTTTTTTGTTAATTTTTTTAAGATATAAAATTGTAGAAACGGGTGAGGATATGTGCGCGCTAGCGCACAAGCAAGACGAGAATACCCACGCAAATCACGTCGGCTGCACACTGTGCACCCTCAAACATACTGACTGACGATGATTTTGCCATGGTTTTACCTTATAAATTTAAAAGATACGTTAACGGATCTTTTTTAGCAACTCAAAAAAATCCTATTGCAAAAACAGCCTCTGGTTTTAAGATGTATTTTTGCAACCTAGGAGGATCAAATGAATTTAAAATTTTTAGCAGGGATTTCTGCAATTGTCGTCGCTTTAGCTCTCTACGCTGCGATCATGCCCATCGTGAATCGAAATATGATGGGCAATGACCCTGTGGATAAGGCTGTTGCCGTCTTAAAAGCAACGGAAGGGAACAAAGTAGAGGGGACGGTCACCTTTACGAAAGTGGATGGGGGAGTTCTCATCGTCGCTGATGTCATTAACCTCAAACCGGGAAAACATGGCTTTCACGTGCATGAACACGGGGATTGCAGCGCTCACGACGCTTCGTCAGCGGGCGGTCACTTCAACCCAACCAATTCCAAGCACGGCGGACCAGACTCTCCAGAGAGGCACGTGGGCGATCTTGGCAACCTGGTTGCCGATGCCAATGGCAAGGCGCATTACGAAAGAGTCGACAAGCTCATCACACTAGAAGGGCCCGATTCCGTCGTGGGACGTTCTGTTGTTGTGCACGTCGGTGAAGATGATTTCACCACCCAACCCACAGGCAACTCCGGCGCTCGCATCGCCTGTGGCGCAATCGAGTAATTCACCCAACAGGAGCAGGGGTTAATAGACATTCGTGCCCGTGCCCGCGTGCGTGCCCGTGCCCGAAAGCTGCGGTAGCATCTGCTACCCCCGTTTAGGTCTTAAGAATTCTGAAATGTCACGAGGAAAGTTTGGCTTTGGCTGCTGCATGAGTTTGATGCTGTGACCGTGATTTGCACTTGGGGTGTGTTAGTCGTGCTAGGCGGCACACTTGCTGTAATGATACCGGTTTGAGGGTCAATTGTGACATGCCAAGGTCCAGCGTTCGGAGAAACAATAGTAATAACGGAGGTGAGGCTATAGGAAATTGGAGGATCTCCGGTAAAGAAGGACGTTACGTCAATTGTTTGCGTTTTTAAGTTAGAGGTGTGATTAGGAATCTGGCTGACGATTGTGACGGGGTTGCAATTTGTTGTGACGAGTTCTTCAGCCGTGACTAAAACGGTTGGGATGTAGACCCCCGGCTTTGAGACCCAAGCAATCAGGTCTTGGCAGGTGCTTGAACAGGATGTTGGACAGCACATGTCTGTTGGACCGCAGTTGTTGCGGTGTGGCCCGAATACAAATCCCACTTCAACCCCAAACGTCGTGCTGCTCGGAAGGTCGGTTTTGCCCCACACGTATCCGCCAAAAAGGCCTAAGGAAAGGATTCCGTAAGAGCTGTCACATTGCCAATCTAACAACACCTCAGCAAAATTATAAGCCCGTTTGAATTGCGCATCGATATTCAATCCGAGATTTTCGCTGAAGCGTTGGCTAAAGGCCACGCTTCCGCTGACACCTTTTAACGAGCGGTCACCGCAATCAAGCTCTTTGTCGTAGCGGAGGTTGTTATAGCCAAGGCCAAGAGAAAACAACCCGCAATCCCAGGGGATAATGTCGAAGCCAACTTCGGCGTCGAAATAACGTGATCCAGCCAATCGTCTAGCGACGGTGAGAGCTGGCTGATCCGAGCATGTCAGCGTAGAGAGTCTTTGATTTCCTGCATAAGCACTAGAAGCGTCGACGTAAAGAGAGCGAATCCATTGACAATCGAACACATACTGGTAGCGCCCACCAACAGCGTATTGATCAACCCAACGACGCGCTTTGCCCGTGATGAAATTGTAGCCGAGTTTCTGACCTAAATACTCTGCGCCGAATTTGATCTGGTGGCCGTCGTAGATCGCTCCAGCAGTTCCGTTGACGCGGCAGCTTTTCGGGCCGAATTCGCCTAAGAAAGCAACGGCAAATTCATCGCCAACTACGAAAGGCGTAAGCCTCAATTGAGCGACGCCAAAGTAGTTGCATGTGGTTTGATTTGTTAGGTGGTCGCATGTGATTGGCTCGTCTGCTATAAGAAGAGATGTTGTCAGGGATGCGGAGAGGACGGCTAACCAGATAATCGCTCTAATACAGTATTTCATAAGTATGTCTCCTGCGGTAAAGCAAATTTTGATAGCAGATTAGCTGAAACTTGAAAAGAGAAATTGTGCTATAGCGTTTATAGCGCGCCAGTTTTTTAAGCCGACACAGCCTGAATCTGTCGCAGCTTCGCAGCTGCAATTTTCCAACTCTTCACCGCGGGCCCACGCCCGCGGCTACCCGCTGCCGCTGCTTCGCAGCTAGGGCTCACGCCCAAGCCAGCACGGAATTACCTATGTTGAAAAGGTCCGAACTTCAGGTCCGCTCCAGTTTAGGGTATTAAAAAGATCCAAAGCTCATAGTGAATGTTTGGCTCTGGCTATTGCAGCCGTTTGAAGCTGTGACTGTGATTTGCACGGTGGTTTGTGCAAGAAAATTGTTGGGTACACTTGCAGTAATGACACCCGCTTGATTAACCGACACCGTCCAAGGTGCCGGAGTAACCGGATTGAGTTGTACTGACGTGACGCTATAGGTAATTGGCGAAGAACTTGAAAAAAAGTTTGAAACAGGAAGCGTTTGTGTTGTGCTGCTAGAACTTGGTTGATTTGGAATTGTGCTGACGATGGAGACGGGGGTGCAGTTAGAAACTGTCGTGACGAGTTCCTCAGCTGTGACCAAGACCGTTGGGATGTAGACGCCTGGGGTAGAGACCCAAGCAATCAGGTCTTGGCAGGGGTTTGAGCAGGGGGTTGAGCAACAGAAGTCTGCTGGGTAGCAGTTGTTGCTATCAGGCCCGAACACAAATCCGATTTCAACCCCAAATGTGGTGCTGCTGGGCAGATCAGTTTTGCCCCATACATATCCGCCAAAGAGGCCTAAAGAGAGCATTCCGCAGCCGGTTTCGCATTGCCAATCGATCATTGCTTCGGCGTAGTTGTAAGCTCTTCTGAATTGCGCATCGATATTTAAGCCTAGATTTTCAGTGAGGCGCTGATTAAAGGCCGCGCTTCCACTGATGCCCTTAAAGGAGCGATCGCCGCATTCGAGTTCTTTGTCGTAGCGGAGGTTGTTATAGCCAACGCCGACAGAAAATAGCCCGCAGCTCCAGGGAGCCACTTGAATGCCCACTTCAGCGTCGAAGTAACGAGATCCGGCTAAACGTCTATCAACTGTCGTAGTCGTGAGTGTTGTTACACAATCCAGCGGTGAGAAGCTGTGGTTCCCTGCATAAGCGCTAGAGGCATCGAAATAAAGAGAGTTGATCCAACCACAGTTAAACATATACTGATAACGTCCACCTACTGCGTATTGATTCACCCATTTCTCGACTCTGCCGGTGAGAAAGTTGTAGTTGAATTTTTGTGCCAAATACTCAGCTCCAAACTTGATCTGGTGGCAGTCGTAGATCGCTCCAGCAGTTCCATTGACGCGCCAGCTTTTTGGGCCAACTTCGCCCAAGAACGCCACGGCAAAGTCATCCGCAACGACGAACGGCAGTCTCAGTTGTGCGACGCCAAAGTAGTTATTCGTCGTATGATTTGTTTGGTGATCGCATGTGATCGTATCATCTGCTACAAGCAGAGCTGTTGTCATGTGCGTACAGAGCAGGGCTAATCCGAAAATGGCCTTCATTGCATTCTTCATGATGAAGTGTCTCCTTTAATTTAAAGAACACTTTGATAGCAGATTTCGCAAAACCTGAAAAGAGAAATTACAATTTGTCGCCTAAAAGAGTCTGGTGGGAATAGCCATGCACGTGAATTTTTTGTAGAGTGCCGATCAGGCTTTCGTCACCGTGAAAGAGGACGTTTTTCCAGCAACGGGTTCTCCCTTTGAGCAGGGTATCGTCTTTGAAATTTTTCGCCTCGACTAAAACTTCGACCGTTTGCCCAAGAAATGTTTGCCTTTGTTTAGTGACGATCTCTTCTTGCAAAGAGATCAGCCGCTTATGCCTCTCTTCTTTTACCTCCTCAGGGACATCATCTTTCCAGCGCATGGCGGGTGTTCCTTTTCGAGGGCTATAGGTGAAGAGGAACGCAACGGAAAATTCAAGGGCTTTTAGCTGATCGTAGGTGGCTTGAAAGTCTTCTTCAGTCTCTGTGGGGAAGCCGACGATGATGTCTGTGCCGAGGGCAACGTTTGGCACTAAGGAGCGCAAAAGAGAAACCTTTTCTAGATACTGCTCCACCGTGTACATCCGGTGCATTTTCTTTAAAATGCGGTTTGACCCTGCTTGCAAGGGAAAATGGACAAACTCGCAAAGCGTTCGTAGATCTCGAATAGCTAACATGAGCTCGTGGGAGATGTCGACAGGATGGCTCGTCATAAAGCGGACCCGTTCCAATCCAGGAATCGCATCGATCTTGTACAAGAGATCGTGGAAGAGGGTGCTCCATTCGGGTTTGTCTTTGCCGTAGCTGTTGACGTTTTGCCCCAGGAGAGTGATCTCTTTGTACCCATTGTCGACGAGCTGTCGGCACTCGTCCAAGATATTGTCGGGGTGGCGAGAGACCTCTGGGCCGCGCGTGTAGGGGACGACGCAGTAGGTGCAATATTTGTCGCAGCCTCGGATGATTGAAACGTGCGCTTTGACTTTGTCTTTGCGGTAGGCGCCTGCATAATCGAGTTCAAATTGAAACTGGTCGTCTGTTCGCAAGGTTTGTGTTCCACCTGCTAAGACTTCATCGAGCACGTTGTTGAGGTCGTGAATATTGTTTGTTCCAAGGACAAAATCGATGTGGGGCAGCTTTTGAAAGAGACTTTGTTTTTTTGCATTGGCCATGCATCCCGTCACACCAATGTAGGGACGGTGGTGCAGGTTTTTCCCAAGTAAACCCAATTTGCCAAGGACTTTCCGTTCGGCAAGGTCGCGGATTGAGCAGGTGTTAAAGATGAGGAGATCGGCTTGCTCTTCTTCTTCGATGAGGGTCAGTCCGCGCGTGCGGAGTTGGCCGATCATGATCTCGCTATCAAGCTCGTTCATCTGGCAGCCGTACGTTTTGACGTAAAATGTTTTGAGTGGACGCATCCGCCTTCCTTTCTAAAAAAGTAGATAGTCTACTCGGTTTTATCTCAAAACTCAAGTGTTTCCACAAAACTTTTCTGTAAATTCATAAATGATTTTCTAAGCACACGAACGCTGAGGGCAAATAAATATATAAACGCAAAGTCGCAAAGACGCAAAGAAGGGTAAATTAAACAAAAACGTCTAGACTAGTGAGTAAAAATTTATCTTTTTTGGTCCTGACATTAGAGTCCACTACACACCATAGGGGCCCTCTTTGCGTCTTTGCGCCTTTGCGTTTATATCCTTCAGAAACCAAAAAGACTTTTGACCCCGTTGCATTTACGGATAGGTTCATGAAAAATGGCTTTTTTGTAGCTGTAGCTGTTAACGCACCTTGAGGACGATTTTGCCTTGGGTGTGGCCTGTGCGGCTTTTCTCTTGAGCGGCTGCCGCTTCTTTCAAAGGCATCTCTTGAATCGTGGGGATCACCACTTTCCCTTGTTCGATCAGATGGCCGATTTCGGTGAGTTCTTTGCCGCTTGGCCTTACAAACACGTAGCCTGTATGGATCCCTTGGTCCTCAAGAGCGGGATCGGGTTTGCTGACGATGCTTACCAGACGGCCCCCTTTTTTGATCACTTTGGAACTCTCTTCCAAGGTTTCACCACCAACGCAGTCGAAGACGACGTCAATACCTTGTGGCGCTAGTTTTTTGATGGCATCGACAAATCCTTGTTTGTAATCGATGGCGTGTTCGGCTCCCAATTGTTTGACGTAATCGTGATTGGCTTTGCTGGCTGTCGTATAAACATGGGCACCGATGTGCTTGGCAAATTGGATGGCAAAGCTTCCAACGCCACCAGCGCCGGCATGCACCAAGATGGTTTCCCCTTTTTTGAGCTTTGCGACGTCGAAAAGGGCTTGCCAGGCTGTGAGACCAACGAGAGGGATAGCTGCTGCCTGCGCGAAAGTGATGTTTTTGGGCTTGTGAGCGACATTTTCTGCTTCAAAGGTGACGTATTCCGCATACGTGCCCCACTGCACGACGGGTTTGCGGCAATAGGCAAACACGGCATCACCGGGCTTGAAGTGGGTGACATCGTTTCCCACGGCTGCAATGATTCCTGAGACGTCCCATCCCAAAATTAAGGGGAAGTGGTGGGGGAGTCGCTCTTTTAACATCCCTTCTCGGATTTTCCAATCGACGGGGTTAACAGCCGTATAGACGACCTCGATCAAGACCTCTTGACTCGTGGGCTTTGGAGTGGGCACCTCGATCAAATGCAGTTGATCGATTCCCCCAAATTCTTTAATCGCGATCGCTTTCATGGTGTCTCCTGTCTTAGGTTAAGTTCGGGGCTAAAGGAAAGTCAATTTTTGGGTCTGTGATGTGATTGAAGTAATTCGTGAACATATTGAGCGCAATCACCAGAATAATTTCGACGAGTTCTCCATCGCTCACCCCCTCTTTCTTCAAGGCTGCAACATCGTATTCGTTGACATTTCCGCGCTTTTCGGTTACCAGCTTTGCAAAAGAAAGGATGGCTTGTGTTTTTTTGTCGTTCGCTTGACCTTTGCGCGCAAGAAGGATGTCTTGGTCAGCGATTTTCTCGTGTTGCGCGATGGCGGTATGGGCAGAAAGGCAGTAGTTGCAGTGGTTAGCCTGCCCTACCGCTAAAGCGATCTTTTCGCGCAATTGAGTGGGGAGGGACGTTTGGCTAGCTGCTTCGCTTAAACCGAGATATCCTTTTAAGACCGCCGCTGAATTGCCCATGTTTAAGAAAATGTTGGGAACTTTGCCCATCTTCTTTTCAATGACCGAGTAAATCTCTTGAACGGGTTTTGGGGCCTTTTCTTTTGTCACGGATTGGATGCGCGTCATTAGTCTCTCCTCATTTAAATGTTGCTCAAATTTTTTTGCATCGTTATAAAATATTATTTACAGGGAATGGCATATGGTCAAGCAAATTAAAACAGACAACGCGCCAGCTGCGATTGGGCCCTACTCTCAAGCAGTTGTTGCAAATGGGTTTATCTTTGTTTCAGGCCAGCTGCCGCTAGACCCCAAGAGTGGCCAACTCGTCGAGGGGGACATGCCGATCCAAACGAAGAGGGTCATTGATAATTTGGAAGCGATCTTGCAAGCCGCAGGGAGTTCATTGGATAAAGTGGTCCGAATCGATGTCTTTCTCAAAGATCTGGAAAGGGATTTTCCTGCGATGAACGCCGTGTATGCCACCCGTTTTTCCAAAACGTCCCCGCCGGCAAGACAAACGATTCAAGCGGCTAAGTTGCCACTTAATGCGCCGATCGAAATTTCGTGCGTAGCACTCATATAAAAACAAAAGGAGATTAACATGACAAAAATACTTGTGGTTTACGCATCGACGTATGGAAATACGAAAGCAATGGCTGAAGAGGTAGTCAAGGGCGTGAAAAGCGTTCCATCGACAGAAGTGAAATTGACAAAGGCAGAAGAGGCGACCGCAGAGGATTTTACAAGCTGCGATGGGATGCTTGTCGGTTCTCCCGTGCATATGGGAAGTCCAGACTGGCGTGTGAAAAAGATGATCGACGATGTGTGCAGCGGCTTGTGGATGAAAGATAAGCTCGTTGGTAAGGTGGGAGGTGTTTTTGTAACGGGAAGCGGTTTTGGAAGTGCGGGTGGAGGGTGTGAAGTGACGCTGCTTGCTCTCTTGAACAACTTTGCAGAACTTGGCCTCGTGATCATTCCACTTCCGAAAAATACCCCGGGCTATAATGTCGGCGGGTTGCAATGGGGCCCTTATGCGCGCTCCGCAGGCGTTAATATGGAACAAACAGGTGTCGCAAGCGATAGTCTAAAAGCTGCTTTCCACCACGGTGCGAATGTGGCCCGTTTTGCGCAGCTCATCCAAGGCAAGGAGCTTTTTGCTAAGGGGACTAAGTAGAGAATAACTATGAAGAAATTTCTGTTGTGGGCGATTCTCTTGAGCTTTCTTTTTGTTGGGGGATATGTACTCATTCATCCCTTAGCTGTTAAGAAAGTTGAAACAGAGCAAAACCCGGTTCCGACGAAGGTTGAGGAGAAGCCTGTTGCTCCGACTCCTACAATCAGGGAGGAACCGGTTGCTCATTTCACTGTAAACGCTCCTGTTGATCACAGTTACCGGATCGGATTCATCGGAGATTTTTGGCCAGAGGATTTTCCGCGCGCCAAATACGACAAAGAGGTTGTTGGTGCTCTTTTGAACGTCTTGAAGCTGCAAAATGTCCACCTTGTTTTCCTTTCTAACCGAATCTCTTTGGAGGATCAAAAAAATCCGAAAGAAAGCACCTTAGCTTTAATCGACACGCAGCTTAAAGAGCTTTACACTGCTTTTGTGAGAGTGTTAGGATCTCATGTCTCTCTTTTCCCTGTTTTCGATTGTCCGATAGAAGACCAAGAGGCGATCATGCCTTTGGTTTTTAAAAATTTTCACCTTCCAAATTTAGCTCCGGACCGCTTGTACGACATTACCATAGGAAATGCGTACTTCTTAGTTGTCCCCACACGCGATTTTGAACCAGATCTTCATCTTGATGCGCAGACGGATGAGGCGTTCGAGAAATTGAGCGCTCAGGCGTATTACCGCTTTGTCACTGGATACAATCCCGTTTTTCCAGTGACGTCGACTATTACGAATGAAGACGTCCGCAAAGCCTTTTGGCAGGTTTTAAAGAAGAATCGCGTAAAGGCCTATTTTTCGTTTGGAGAGGAAGTCTTTAACCGCATGCATCAATCGGGGGTTTGGGAGATCATGACAGGCGGCGGTGGGGCCCCTTTCGAAAAGGATGGTAAGACAGAGCCCTTCGTTCATTGTGTGCTTTTGCGCATTCCGATCCACGAAGAATCTAATCCAATCGTGCAGGTCTTAGACCCTGCTGGCGATGTGATTGATGAGTTTGAGCTCATGCAAGAGCCATCGCTTTTGCATGAACTCCATATCACCATGGCTAAATAGCTATTTAAACCAGCTCCACGAAAAAGAGAGACCCGTTGAAACAAACGGATTTGGGCGAACAACGCGCATCTCTTCCACATACACAGCTGGTTGTGGGGCAACGTACACAGGGGCATAGTATGCTGGTTGAGCAACGTAAGCTTGTGGCTGCGCTACGTACATAACAGCGGGAGCGGGTTGAACGTATTGTCTGACCACGTAAACATCGTTAGCGGGTCTGAAGGTTTGTCCAACGCCCACAGAAAAACTTGTGGAGCGGTGGTGACAATGGTGGCAGTGTTTACCTGCTTCTAACGGAGCGCTTGCAAGGCAAACGAGAGCGATGCAAACACAAGAGACTGTGGCAATTATTTTTTTCATGATGATTTTTGTGGATTGGTGTTAATTGTTTATTAAACTATATTCCTTCCACACCTAGATATTGTATTATATTTCACATTAAAATCCAATAATATTATTCCATTTCGTAGTTCAATAAATATTTATACTGTTTAATGTGAATTAATTTTTTCTTGAGTCTTTTAGCAAAAACGTGGTAAGCTGTCTAATTCTTCTGAAATTTGGTTTTTTGCACCGGGGAACTCGGAGAATGGAATAGTCCGAACCAGGTCAGGACAGGAATGTAGCAGCCTTAAGGATGCCGTTCTATGCTTTGAGAGCTCTCCGGTGTTTTTTATTCCCACACGTGTCGCTTTTGTTTTGGCTCTCTAGGGATTTCGTTTGGAGGCAAGGGAAACTGAAGCGGGCGCCTTTTTCCTGCAAAGATCACATGGCTAGCTCCAGAAGGGCTTGAGAAGAAGCGGCAAACCGCTTCTAGGGCGTTGCAGACTTTCCCATTTTGTTTAAGAAAACGCGACAGGGGAGTGTTGAGTAGATTGAGAAACCACCGGTGATAGCTCAACGCCCAATGCAACGGCTCAAACTCTGAGTCGGCTAATTGGGAAAAAAGCGCGAGGGGATTTTCCGTATGAGCATCGAGTGCAGAAGAACAAATTACAACTCCATCCATTTTAACGAGTCGAGCAAGCTCTGAAAAAAGCAGGCGGTACTCTTTTTGATGCAGATAACCGATCACTTCTGTACAGACAACCAGGTCGTATTGGGCATCTTTTAGACGTGTGCAAGGAAGGCAATCTTGGATCGGGTGGATGTTGTGAGCATCCTTCTCTTGAAGGCGTTTGAGAGCTTGTGACGAGACGTCGACAGCATCGACGACCAAAAAGCCTAAATCCCGCATTTTTCTCGTGATTACTCCAGAGCCGCACCCTAAATCTACCGCTTTTTTTTCTTTCCAGTTTCCGCAGCGCGCAATCATTTCCAGCGTGCGATCGACCCGTTGTCTCTGGACGGCATCCCGTTCCGGGTTGAACTGCTCTGGATCTTCTTTCCAAAGTCGCTCCATGGCGGCTTGCATCTCCTCCCTTCGGCCTTGTTGCGAAGGCCTAGAGGGTTTGCTAGCAACCACTGGGGCCACTTGTGCGATGTGCAATTTATTTTCACTCATGGAAAAAAACTCAAAATTTTGGTGTTACTTTCCAATACTGCAGATAACTAGATTTTCTTACAATCTGCAATCGCAAATTTTAGATAGCTATTTTAATAAATTTAACTAACTAAATGTTGTGATAGAATTATGCAAATTCCCGTTTTTGCAAAACTTTAACAAAAAGAAATTTACGATTGACAATTTAGTGAATGAGGGGCTAAATTTTTCTATCTTAATGCAAAGATGGATCGATTCGCACAAAAAAATTTAAAAAAACCGATCCTTTAACAAAAAGAAAAAAATGTCAGTCACAATAGAAACAGCCACAAAACTAAGTGCCGACATGTTTAAACAAGTAGGAGCTTTTTGCCAAACACACATCGTTGGCCGCTTTACAACCCAATTCCCACAAGTAAGCGCAAAAATCGCTTCTGTGGCCTCCCCAGTTCTACAGCAACTCAAGCGCGTTGACCCGATGTTCGTGGCGGGCGTCGCTGCTACCTTGTTATTCGGCAAAGCAGTCAGCTACATTGGTGCAAGATGGCAAGCAAACAGCGATTACCAAAACGCAGAGACAAAGCTAAAAGACCTCAGAGCCCAAATTGCGGCTTTCGCATGGGATGTCCAAAAGATTGAGTCGTTTTACAACGGGGTATATGTGCACCCAATAGGGTGGGTAAATCCACAGAGAAGTAAGGATGCAAAAGACCTTCACGTACAAATGGCGACTTGTGCAAAAGATTATCTAGATCTGACAAAAGATGCTGATGCTGCGCTTCAGGCAATTGAAGGGCTCTGGATTGAGTTGGCTTCCGCTCTCCCACAACCACAACGTGGCATTGCATATAAGGAGATCGAAAAGAATTTAGAGTCTGTGAAAAATGCTCAAGGAAACGTGTATGACAAGTGGCTTCCTGCTGCAGAAAATCAGGCATTGGCAATTTTGCAACAAGACAATAATTGGAAGCACATCCAAAATTGTGGATCTAATAACACGTTACACAATCTAACGACGAATCTACTTATAAAGACTTCTGAAAGCATTACAGACGCTGCAAGCGCATGGAAGGCAATTGAAGAGGTTGAAGTGTTCTTACTTAAGCGAGTCATGAATGGACGTCCGGATGGTGTAGGACCAACAGGCGGCTTGGGAGAAAGATGGCCTAAGGAGATTGCTGTTTCTAGACTGGATCCACCAGAGCAGCTAGTGTTTCCAGTTGCCCGACTGCTCGCTGAGAAGAAAACAGCGCTTGCAAAGGCCCCACAAGTTTCGAAGATGCAACTGGCTGAGGAATGTGCTGGACTTCAGTTAATCCTTAATTATGCACAGAAACCACAACAAGCAAACCTCGACAAGCTTGCCGCTCACTACGATGATTTTGATGCAGACAGTAGGAGAATCATTACTGATCTTCGTCAAATTGGTATCAAAAATATGACGCGAGAGAACAAGGAAGAGCTTGAGAGTGTTTCTCAAACTACTGGTTATAGCAAACTTGCTCGCTGGCTCATTGGGATGGTTAAGAATAAAGAGGCAAACTTGGTGTCTGGGACTGGTACTATTGTAGATACGAGTTTCTTAAAAGCAGCTCTCCTGTCTGGCAAGCCATTCCAGTATGTATTTCCAAATGTATTCACGACTGTTGTTAAAGAAAGCGATTGGACATATTTGAAGAAATTAGTTGCTCAGGCTCAAAAAAGTAAAGAGACTGTGGTCAACCCTCTCTCGCACCTTCAAATCGAAGCGAACAATTGCAGTGTTGTGCCTTTGACGCAACTGCTTCGAAAGTTTGGATTTGACCCAAAAACAAGGCAGCCAACTTCGACAGCGCTGATTACGAATCTTAACTATGCAGACGGGTGTTATCGCTATGCTCATGAATGGGTGATGACTGCACCTAAAATGTTGATTCAGATTCTTGTCAATAAACGGGAAAATCTTCTACGCGCTACTTTCGAGGGTATTGGAACTCAAATTCAGCAAGCGATACGAGAAGAGGATAAAAAACCGCACCTTTTCAGCATTTTGACTGCTGCACTTGAAATCTACCGTTCTCACTTATTCAATATGGCAGATGGACAAGAGAAAAATTTACGTGCCTATTTAATGTTGGCTCAGGAATGGGGTATTAAAAAATTTGAACTAATGTATGCGTTAGACTGCGGAGCTTTACAAGAATACAACAAACAAAATCTTCAAGCGCAATTGGATGTTACTCAATTCTCAATTCGGGTTGACGTAAACACATTTAAGTAATGAGCATGTTAGCTGATCTTACTGCTTCGAACCCATGGCTGCAGACCTGGGCAAAGGAATATGCCTGGACTGCAGCCAAAGAGGTGGCTTACCAGAGCACCTACTTAGGTGCTCTGGGCTATCTCAAGTTCTCCCATCTTAAAATGGCCTATGAAGGTGTGGTCGTTGCGGCGTCGGTGGCGCGTGTAGGGTACCCGCTGTTTTCTTACCTGGCTGCCCGTCCAAGGCTTTCAGCGGCAGTTGGCTGTACGGCATTGGGAGCGGGTGTTGTGTGCGCATTCAAGGCGCGCAAATGGATCAAGGAAAATTATACGCGCGTCGCAATTGCCGGTGTTGTTTTGCGCACGAGCTACCGCATCTTCTCTGAAAATGATCCAAAATCTCAAGTCCCTTTAGCCATTGTGTCGTGTTCGATGGGCATCGCCGAGATTTTGTTCTACCGAATGTTTCGCTAGAAATCAAACTTCTCCCAATTGCAATCCTCGGATTTACGTCCGTGGACAAGGATTCTTTGCGTTTTCATGTTGTATGATAATTTTTGTTTTAGCTATAAGGAGCAACTTACCGCATGAGGCACACCAAGGGTTTAACTATGACGATGCACAGGTTTTCTTCCTCCTACTTTTGCTTGATTTTTATTGCCATAGCGGGCTTTGTTACTCCATTGCTAGAGGCGTCGTACATCAATGTTTATTCTGGCAATGACAATGGCGGCATTGCCTTTACAGGAAACACATTGGGGCTTGATAAAAGGAACAATCAGAATCTCCCCGGAGTCAGTGGTTCAATTGGAGCATTTATTTCAACAAACCCTCTTTTGCAAGTTCCAGGATGGCCGGCCGGTACGACTTTGCTTTATGCACAAAATAGTTCCTCTGCCGTACTGGATCTTCCTCCTGGAAGCGTTGTTCTTCATGCGGAATTAATTTGGGGTGGTAGCTATGGATTTGGTTCTACGGTTTCGTCCAGTGATATGAGCTCTATCACCTTGATCACTCCAGACTCTGCGATGCACACCATCACTCCAAAAGTGGCTACTGCTCAAGCAGGCCCTCTAACTTTTGATCCTTCTTTACCTTCTGGCCCCTCCGGTGGCATGTACTCAAGAAGTCAAGACGTCACCACTATCCTTACCGGTTTACCGACTGTGACGGGGACCTACATTGTCGGAGGCGTTCCCGCCTCTGTACAACCGCTTGCGAATAATCTCAACTGCGCTGGATGGACGCTTGCCGTCGCTTACCATAACCCGCACATGTTCACGAGCAATCTCAACTTGTATACCGCATGCGAGGCTTCCGGTCCCACAGCAGACCCAGCAGCTCTTGTCAGCGGATTTTTGGCGCCAGCTGCGGGGAATGTTTCAGCTCGTCTTTTTGTAAGTGCTCTAGAAGGGGACGCTTTTATCACAGGGGACCATTTAGTTATCGGGAACGCAGTGAATGTAAATCATGATATTGTTGGCGGTACTAATCTCTCGGGTACAAACAACCCTGTGAATAATTTTTTTGCCGATCAAATCAATACGATTCTTACGATCACAACAGACTTGGCTACCGGTAAATTTGTGCAGAGTGGTTCTTCTGTCCTCGATACGAGGGGAAGTTTTGGGAACTCAAACTCAAATGCAAGTACGGCTACAGATGTTTCGGGAGCCAGACAGGGGTATGATATTACCAGTGTTAACCTAGGCGGGCTGATTGCAAACGGTGAAACACAGGTGTATGTGCAAGGAACATCAACGCAAGACGTGTACACCATTACTGCGTTGGGAATGCAGATCCAGGTAACAGCACCCCTCATTCAATCAGTGAAATCAGTCAATCCTACTTCAGGGTCGTTGGGCACATTCGTGACTTTCACCGAGACATTCACAAACGTGGGCGAAATTACAGCGACATCGGTTGTCCTGAAAGATGTGCTGCAAAGCCCAGGGTTGTCATTTGTGGCAGGTTCATTTTTGCCGGACAACACTGTCACATACACGGACCTGTCAGTGACGGGTGTTCCGCTTCCGGACCTCCCTGTTAATGGATCTACAACGATTTCTTTTCGAGCCCAGATTACGGATGTAAACATTCTCCCTCGGATCCTTTACAATGCTGGAACGGTAAGCTACACCTATGCGCCTGGCGGGCAAACGTTTGTAAGCCAAACCAACACCGTTCAAATATCGCTACCAACCATTCCGGCACCGGTAGCCAATGATGACTTTGTCTCAACTAATGTCAATACTGTATTGAATAATGCCACATCAATTTTAGCCAATGATACGGGCACTGGCATTACTGTCATCAGCAACACATTGCCTTCTCATGGTTCTATATTTATGCGTCCATCTGGGCTTTTTACATATGCTCCCGACCCCAATTATTCAGGCGCGGATTCCTTCCAATACACGATTGGCGACGCAGCCTCTCCGCAGCAAACAGCTCCTCCGGCAACGGTGCATATTACAGTTTACCCAGTAGCTAATGCGGATATAGCTTCCGTTACAGCCAATACGCTTTTGACTCAAACCACCAGTGTTTTAAATAACGATGGGGGGAGTGGACTGCATATTAGCAGCTGGGAGAGCACTTCTGATGCAGGCGGCGTTGTGACAATGACTTCAGGTGGATTATACACGTATATGCCGCCCACTGACTTTTCTGGTACGGATGTTTTTGATTATACTGCCGTAGATACGCCCCTTGGAAATCTTACTTCGACAACTGTCACGATCACCGTTTTTCCCATTGCTGATGATGATCATCTCCAAACTCCCGTCAACCAAGTGCTGAATGGTTTAGTCAGCGCACATGGAACCGGTATCACAATTACTTTTCCCGGTGCAACAATGCAAGGCGGCACTGTGACAAACACGACACCTAACGGAGATTTTACTTATACGCCTCCTTTAAATTATTCGGGGCCCGATTCGTTTGTCTATACAGCAAAAGATGCGGGTGGTAATCAAACAATGGCTACGGTTTACATCACGGTCATCCCGATCGGTGTGAATGATTCTGCAAGCACGCATGTGAATATTTCGGTAAGTCCAGCGCTGAGTGTCTTGAGTAACGATATCGGTACTAACCTGACGATTTCAATGTTTGATATTGCGACGGTGCAGGGTGGGACTGTTTCGATGACTCTTACCGGAGTAAATGCTGGTAAGTATACTTACACTCCACCATCTAATTTTACAGGGGTGGACAGCTTTACGTATTTCCTTACCGACGGCACAAGTACAGTTGGTCCAATTCAGGTAAAGATCACTGTTTTTCCAATAGCGGTTAATGACACCTATCAAACACCCGCAAATACATCCTTGAATGCGACGAGCGTTCTTGCTAACGACATTCCGGCCAATGTTTTAATGATTTCGACTTGGGATAATCCCACGACTCAAAATGGTTCTGTTGCAATGAATAAAAACGGAACATTTACCTACGTGCCACCGCTTAATTTTTCAGGGATTGATACCTTCACTTACACTGCAGTCGATTCTAGTGGCGATCCTTCAGGGGCTACTGTGACTATCTATGTTATACCAGTAGCTGTTGACGACACTCAAACAACGCCTGAGAATACCCCTTTTAATGGGCCTTCAGTGCTGGCTAATGATATTGGAACCGAACTTTCTATTGCAACCTACATCCCGGGCACTTCTGCAGGAGGAATGGTTGTCATGAATTTAGTCACAGGGACTTACCTTTACACCCCTCCGACGGGCTTTGTGGGAAAAGATAATTTCTCTTACACCATTATGGATAGTTCGGGTGATGGGCAAACAGCTTCGGCTGTCGTGACCATACTGGTAACACCTATTCCGCAGCCGACCTATTTTACCGGCTACGTTAAAGAGTGCAAACTACTTAATAGAACGGACTATCGCCTTGTGGCCAAATGGGGCGCTGCGCCCTTTCCCAATATAGCCTCCTACCGCATTTACAATAATGGAAAGGTGGTCGCGCAAATCCCTGCAGGACAGCCATTGGTCTTCAGTCAATGCCTAAAATCCAAACATTCGGCTGACAATTATTCCCTTGTCGCAGTCAGCTCAATGAATGCGGAAAGTCCTCCTCTTAAAATAAGGATTATCTATGAATAGAACTTCCTGCGTTGCTCTAATCCTTTCTTTAATTTGCGGAATTTGCCAATTAGAGGCCTTTGATGGGGCTGCGAACGTGGAGGTGCGCGCTGCGGCTTTTTTTCCCGCTTCTTCGCGCTGTCGAGAGGTGTATGGGAATGTTAGTCCCGATTTTCAAATCCAAGCAGCGGCCTCTTATTGCGGATGTTACGAAGTTTGGACGAATGTCGATTGTTTTTATCACTATAGACGGCAAAATAGCTGCTGCAACTCAAGCGAGACGGTAATCAATGGGAGCGTGGGTCTGAATTATGTGATCCCTTTTTGTGGTTGTATGGATGCCTATGCAGGAATTGGGGCAGCATTTGGACACATCATTTTGAAAAATGAGACCTGTTGCCGCGATGAGCGCGTATCGAAATATGCGTTTGGAGGCGTGCTAAAAAGCGGCATGCGCTATTATTTCGATAATTGCGTTTTCGTCGACTTATTCTTCGACTATATTTATCAACCAGTCCATTTCCATAAAACCATCGATGTCGGCGGCCCCAAACTGGGCCTTGGTTTAGGCACAAGCTTCTAACCCGTTGCAATCTTTGCGAGAATCGAGTAAATATGCGGTATGACATGGAAAAATGCTTGCCGCTTTCTCGTTTGCTGTTTGGGAATCGTTGCGATCTTCTGCTTTTCCGCTGAGGATCTCTTTTCAGCCAATGAACCGCCTCCTCACTCCGCTCTCCATACGCCTCAAATCGTTAAAGAGAAGCCTACGATACAAAAAGAGTTCGATGCCTTTAATCGCCCGTCGCTGACCTCTCAAGGCGTAATTCTCATCACCCTTTCCCTTGCCCCTTTTGCGATGATGATTCTCACCTCTTTTTTGAAGATTCTCGTTGTCTTGGTCCTCTTACGAAGTGCTTTGAGCGTGCAGCAAGCGCCCCCTAACTCGGTTTTAGCAGCGATTTCTATGATGATTTCCATATTTATCATGTATCCGACTGGCTTAAGGATGTATGAAGCGGCCTATGAAACCCTTGCAACGACGCCTGCGCCCCCTTCCTTTGATTCGCCAGAAGCCGCCCGATTTATCGTTAAAGTATCGGAAAAGGCCTTGGTCCCGTTGCAAGACTTTTTAAAGAAGAACTCTCTGTCTTCCCATCAAGCGTTATTTTACAGAATGACATACAAGATTATGCCCGACGCCCAAAAAGATCAGGTAAAACCAGATGACATCATCATCCTGGTTCCCTCTTACATCATGACGCAACTCAAAGATGCCTTTCAAATAAGTGTTCTTCTCTATCTGCCGTTTTTTGTGATCGACATGTTGACATCGAACATTCTGCTTGCCATGGGGATGATGATGCTCTCTCCCATTACGATTTCCACTCCGCTTAAACTATTGCTCCTCGTGATGCTCGATGGGTGGACGCTCATCCTCCAAGGCCTCGCCCAAACCTTCCGCTAGCCGGTCATGCGGGCGAGTTCGGCCTTTTTGGCTTTGGTGTCGAGGGTGTCGACGAGGGTGACGGTGCGGCCGTCCGATTCCCGTTTGGAGATGCGCAAGTGGTGGTCGGCTTGCTTGGCAACTTGGGGGAAATGGGTGATGCAGATCACTTGGTGTTTCTTTCCAATTTGGCGCAATTTTTCTCCGACGATGGTTGCGGTGGTGCCGCCGATGTTGGCGTCGATTTCGTCGAAAATCAAAGAGGGGATGCTCTCTTTTCCGGCAACGATTGTTTGGAGGGCGAGCATAAACCGCGACAACTCGCCGCCACTGGCACATTCTTTCAAAGAGATTTGACGCTCTCCTACGTTTGGTGTGAGGTACATTTCGATCAAATCATCTCCAGAACGGGACCGTTTGGTGGGAGTAATCTGGATAGTGCATTCCACTTTGGGCATATTGAGCGCCTGTAGCTCAGCAATCAAGAGCTTCTCTAATTTTTTTGCAGCGCTCATTCTCTTTTGCGTGAGCTGTTTAGCGGCTCCGTTATTGCTTTTGGCGATTTCCTCAAGGCTCTTTTGGAGTTCTTCGATCTGGATGTCAGCATTCTCCAAAGCATTGAGTTTTTTCTGGATCTCTTCGCAGTAGCGATGGATCTCTGGAATAGTACTTCCATATTTTTTCTTGAGTCGACTGATGAGCTCAAGGCGTTTGTTGAGCCGCTCGGCGAGTTGAGGATCGTGCTCAATGCGGCTGGTGTAGTGGGTGAGGGTGTGGTGGAGCTCAGAGAGCTCTACAATCGCTTGTTCAAACGAGCCTGAGAGGGAATCTAAAGAAGGATCTAATCGGATGAGCTTTTCCAACGTCTGTTTTTGGCGAGCGAGTATCGGGATAGCTCCTTGCTTTTCTCCGTAGAGGGCGCGGCAGAGTTCTTGCGACAAATCGAGCAGTTGCTCTCCGTTTGTAATCCGGGAGTAAGCAGCGAAAACGTCCTCTTCCTCATTTTCCTGCAGATTGGCGTCCTGGATTTCTTCTATTTGCTTGGTATAGATTTCGATTTCGCGCACCCGCTGCGCTTCTGATTGGGTGAGAGTTTCAATCTGTTTTTTCAAGGCATTTTCAACGTCCCAATTTTTGGCAAAATCGCTCACAAGGGGATTTAACTCTCCAAAGAGATCGAGCACGTAGCGGTGGTATTCGAGAGAGAGAAGTTGTTGATTGGCGTGTTGTCCGACGACGTGGAACAAAAGGTCTGTCAAGTCACGGAGGAGGGAGAGTTGGGACAATTGATTATTGACAAAAGTGCGGCTCTTTCCCTGAGCGTTGAGTTCGCGCTTGATATAAAGATCGTCTCCATCTGAGTGGTCGACCCCGGATGCATCGAGAAGGGTTGCAATTTGTGGGAGTTCGTCGATGGAGAAAACAGCCTCGACGTACCCCTTGTCGGCGCCGCGTCGTAAGCTGGAGGAATCGCACCGTTCTCCTGCGATCAGACCAAGGGCGTGCATAATCGCCGATTTTCCAGCGCCACTTTCGCCCGAGATCACGTTATAACCGGTTAAGAAGGGGATGACAGCGCTCTCAATGAGAACGAGGTTTTTAATGCGCAGTTCTTTAAGCATTGAATTTGTGTGCTATTTTTCGTAGGCAGCCGTTAATACTTGGATCATTTCGTTTGGAAAGGATTCTTCTAAAAGCGATTTACTCCAGTCGGGGGCCGAATAGACCATTGTGACCATGCGTTCATTTAAGTTTTTACTGTTTGTTCCGACATAGCCAACGGGTTTAACAATCACGTCTGTGTCGCTGTACCGGGTAATCACAATTTTGGTTACATCAACGGGCAGCTCATTGTGCATTTTCTCTTTTTCACTTGCGGTCAGACTAATGCTGTGGTTGAAGATTTCGATTAAGGCAATTTGCTGGGCTGGGTTCAGTGTATAGAGTTTGCCTGCATGTTCGACCGCGATGGATTTCACTTCACTGACGGTGAGATATTTGGAGGGGAGCCCAACAAAAAAACCGGCGACATTGAGGAGGAAGATGATGGCGAAACCTGCGATTACGCACAGCGTTCCGATGTATAAGTTGCGGCCGGTCATGAGTTTTTCCTAGTTATCCCCATTCTCTTTAGATGGAATTATCGAGTCAAGGGTTTTAAAATGTAATTTAGCCACTTGGCCCAACTGCTCCTTTCCATGTGAGCGGACAAAGTGCTTACCGGCAGCGATTGTGCCTGCTGAGGCGCCTTTGGGAAATTCCATGCCGTACTGTTTTTTATACTCTTCGAGTGCATTGACGAAGGTGTAGCGGGCGAGGATCGACGCTGCAGCAACGACGAGATCTTCTTCCCCACGGTGTCTTTGTGTGAGATCAACGGAAAGGTGCTTGCGCTTTAAAGCGGTGAGCACGACGTGTTCATTGGCAAATTGGTCGATGATGACAGTCTTGCAGTCGGTTTTTGTCACCAGCTGCTCAATGGCAGTGGCATGCCCCCATGCCAAGAGACGGTTGAGGTTGCCAAATTGGGTGATCAGTTCGTTGTATTTTGTCGGGTTAATTTTGACGATCTGGTGGGGGAAGCGTTCAATTAGCTTTTTTTGCAATTTTTTTTATCGTTGAATCGCTTAGCGTCTTCGAGTCGCGCACCCCTAAGTTTTTGAGTTCTACGATCTCATTTCCCCCAGCAAAAACGCCGGCGACGCAGAGAGGCCCAAAAAAATCCCCTTTGCCCGACTCGTCGATCCCGATGTGCGGAGTTGTATCGAGAGAAACGTCGTTGTAGGTGTATTCAAACGACTGCAAGATGTTGGGTTCTAAATAAAACTCGAGAAAGGGGCCCTTCTCTTTCCCTTGGACGGTGAGTTTGCCGCTCGTATAGAGGGTGCATGAAAGTCCCTTTTTTTTAGCAGAAAAGACGGTATAGGTAGGCTTAGAAATTTCAAAGCCTTGGTCGGTTAGATCGGCAATGAGCTTGGGGCCTAATGCTATGTCGATTTCTGCGACAAACGTGTCTACGCGAGATTTTTGCGGCTCTTCTTTATCCATGATCTTGCTTTAATTTACCCATCGCGTATAAGATTACAGGTGAACCCAATTCTGCACTAGGAAAACGTCATGATAGCCAATTCTGAAATGAAAAGCATAGGGGAAATTTTCAAAAACAAGCGCAAAGAGATGAATCTTTCTCTCAAAGAGGCTGAAAACGCCACGTCGATCCGCACAACCTATCTGCAATCGATTGAGGAGGGGGATCTCAGCAAGTTGATCTCTCCTGTTTATGCCCAAGGTTTTATGCGGCAATATGCGGCATTTCTGGGGATCGATGGCGACAAAATTGTGAGGGAAAACCCGGACTTCTTTATGCGCAACGAAGCGCAAGAGTTCTCCTACGGCATTGGAACGATGGAAATCCGGGGAAATCCCGGCTCTGGCGTCAAATGGTTTCCCAATGCTTTGTGGGTCATGGCGACGGGCGTTGTCCTCTTAATCGCGTGGTACTTTGCGCGTCTTTTAGAAGTGGTATAATATCCTTTCTAAGCTCAAACCATGTGCGGGCGCGGTCATCCCTGCCTGCGCTCTCTGGCCTCCTTCTAAGATTGCTGGAATCTCATCTGATGCAATTTTCCCACAACCGACGTAGGCTAAAGTGCCGACGAGGGTGCGGACCATTTTGTAGAGAAAGGCGCTTCCAGCCACTTTGATGAGCCATCTTCCCGCTTCCAACCCAATCAGAT
>Ga0207117_1003_pt2 | contig 31867 bp, 24 predicted proteins | sample Alteio_BWMinHeat_45_FD_153502 | JGI IMG/M metagenome (GOLD analysis project Ga0207117, IMG submission 153502) | Enriched cells from forest soil in Barre Woods Harvard Forest LTER site, Petersham, Massachusetts, United States -... | ecosystem: Environmental > Terrestrial > Soil > Temperate forest >...
AGAAATCATTATTAATCTCGTGATTTTTCCGTATAGTCTAGCATTTAGGTCATGTCTAAGTCAAATTTAACGAATTTTTATCATGTGTGCATCCTATCGCAGTTTCGCAGCTGTTGGCATAGAAACACGCGTTCTGATTCGACGACAACGAGGTCTTATTTTTCGGCGTCTTCGACTTCGAATTCGATGCCGCCGACGAAACCTGCTGCCGTGTTGAAGAGAAAGAAGATGATTGCGTATAGGATGTATTTCAAGAGAAAAACTAGGAGAGGCAAGCCTAATGCCATCAGCAACCCTCCTAGAATGTTATGGTCGTGGATCATCGCATACAGCCCTAATGGGATGCATACTACAAAACTGACGAGCATGACCGCAAAGGCGATCACCTTGCTCGATTGGTGAATTGAAAAGCTTGAAAGTCGTTTTTTCATGCTGCCCCCTGTAAATAGATTTTTTTCTTACCATAACCGGGTGCAATTCTTTTGGCAAGCCCATAGCAGGTTTAAAGATCCTAGAGAGATATGCCGACCCTTCGGGCCTCAATTTTGAAATCTTTTATACCCAGGCCTCCGCTTCGCTTCGACCTGGGCTATATTAGACCGGCCCGTTGGGCCTAACAAGCAAACAATTTATTCTGCAACGGATTTTGCTGCTAAGGCCCGAAGGGTCGGCCTAGTTTAGCCCAGGTCGGAGTGAGCGCTAGCGAACGGAGGCCTGGGTGACTGGGTAGTTTGTGTTGAGGCCCGAAGGGTCGGCATATCATTGCAGGATCAATGGATCTTGGCATAGAGCTGAGCGTTCTAGAAGTCCCTTGTCCCTTTCCTAGCGCTTTTTTATCACGCTTGCGTAGACAAAGGAAGAGCCTGGAATTGCGCTTGGTTTTTTAACGGTAACTTTGACTGAAGAGATCTCCATTTTGGTTAAGAGAAGATCGCACAGGTCGTGAGCAAGCGTTTCGATCAGATGGTAGTTGTTTTTTTTCGCCAGTTTCTCGGCGTGGTCTTTGATGTTGAAATAGTTGACCGTTTCGCGCAGCTTATCCCCTTCTGGGCGTTCTGCATCGTTGGGAGTGACTTCTATATCGAATAAAATTTCCTGCAAAACCAACTTTTCATGAGGCATACATCCAATGACACAAATGACTCTTAAGTCGCTAATTCCAATCGTTTCATGTGTTTTCATACAACTCCTTCCTCAATGGGGGCGTCGATCCAACGCCCATGCTTTTTAATCAACTCGATCAGACGATCATCTGCGTCTGCAAAACTGATATCTCTTTCGATGCATTGCTTCCCCACGTAAAGATCGATCATCCCTGGCTTTGAACCGACGTAGCCAAAATCGGCATCAGCCATTTCGCCAGGGCCATTCACGATGCATCCCATGATCGCAATTTTCACACCTGGTAAGTGTGAAGTGCGTGATCGAATCCTTCTAGACACATCTTGGAGGTCGAAAAGGGTTCGGCCACAGCTAGGGCACGAAATGAAATCCGTTTTAGAGCTTCTCATTCTAGCAGCTTGCAGAATATTAAAACTCAAAATTCTTAAAAAAGAAACTTCGTAAGGTCCATCGATCCACACCCCTTCTCCAAGGCCATCGCACAAAAGGGCTCCAAGCTCGGCTGCAGCACGAATAATTAAGTCCCCTTTGGAACAGCTGTAGCTAAAGCCTAAGATGACGGGAATTTGGAGACCTTCTGTTTGGAGCCAATCGAAAAAGTGGCGACTATAGTGGAGTCTATTTTTTGTTGGGGAGAGAACAATCAAAGCGGGATTCATTTCTTTGATGGCTTGCCATTGTGCGGGTGTTTCATTGAGAATCTGCACGCCGAGTTGTGTTTTCGCAGCCAACGAGCTTGTAAAACGGCTTTTGTGCGCCTCTTGAACCTGGTGAAAAGCTGCCTCCTTTAGGCCTAAGAGAGCCAGATCACTCCCCTCTTGACCAGAGAGGCTAAACAAGCCCACACCGATCTCCTTCAATTTGCGCAAAGGCCCTGTTGTCAGATCAGCTCCATTTGGCACGATAAGGCAGTCTGGGCTTGCCGTTTTGAGTTTGGGATATCCCAATTGCCCTTCGCTGCCAAGTTGTTGAAAGAAGTCGGGTGTTTGAAGGTCGCTATTTTTTATTGATAAGAGAACAGATCCATCGCGGTGGAGCGCAATTTGCTTAGGCAAGTTAACAGATCTCCTTTGGATCGACTCGATCTGTCTATGGTTCTCTTCAAAAGGGGCAATTCCCGTTCCTTCATATGTTTGAGCTAGGGCGATCAAACGCTGGCAGGGGTCAATCTCATTCCAAGCGTCTTCCGTCAAAGAGACGCGAATCGTATCGCCGATCCCATCGAGGAGAAGGGCACCTATCCCCATGGCTGACTTAATCCTCCCATCTTCTCCAGCGCCCGCTTCCGTAACGCCTAAATGGAGAGGATAATCCCACCCAAGCTGCATCATCTCGGCGACAAGTAGTCGGTAAGCCTGCATCATCACTTGCGGGTTTGATGATTTCATCGAGAACATAAAGTCGTGATAGTCATTCTTGCGACAGACGCGCGCGAATTCGAGTGCCGACTCCAACATCCCGCGCGGCGTATCTCCGTAACGATTCATGATTCTATCTGAAAGGGAGCCGTGATTCGTTCCGATCCGCATCGAGCGTTTGAGCTTCTTGCACTTTTCAACGAGAGGCGTGAATTTTTCTTCAATTTTTTCGAGCTCTTGCGCGTATGAAGCGTCATCGTATTCAATTGTCTTAAACGACGCACGCTTATCGACGAAGTTGCCTGGGTTGACACGGACTTTCTCTACAAAATCGACCACACGCATGGCTGCAGGAGGATAAAAATGAATGTCGGCGACGAGAGGAATCGTGTAACCCCGTTGCAAAAGGCCATTTTTGATCCCTTCGCAGGCATCCGCTTCCTTCATCCCTTGCACGGTAATGCGCGCAATTTCGCATCCCGCATCCGCCAGCCGTATAATTTGGTCGATCGTAGCTTCGACGTCGCGCGTGTTGGATGTCGTCATCGATTGGATCCGGACCGGGTTGTGTCCGCCGACGCCAACATGCCCTACCATCACTTCTCTCGTTTTCCACCTTTTTGTTTGATAGATGGATTCACAATATTTCATCTTCAGACCCCTCTACAATGATTTTAACTCCGGGTTTATACTCCCGGAGGCGTTTGAGAAATGTTGCTGTCTGCTCCGTCCTTGCTACGGAAAGTTCTTTAAGATCACTTGCATTTTTCACCAGTTCAAGGATCCCCTTTTCGGTAATTGCTGGGCAATCAGAAACATCTAGATAAATCAACGAACGGCAATGGACGGCAATTTCCATAAAAGCGTGTGCAGTCAGTGCGCACTTCGAAAGCCCAAGCCTGATTAAATTTTTCCCTTTGCGGGCGAGTTCTAAAAATCCCTTATCGCCAATTTCCGTGCACCAGTCCAAGAGAAGGGTTTCGAGTTGCATTCCCCCTTTGAGAATAATCAGAAGGTCTTTGTCTTCGAGTTGGTAGCACCCTTGGAGATCGAGATACTTGAGGTTTTTGAAAGAAAAAATCTCTGTCCAACAAGAAGCGGGAAGGAGATGGTTATTGGCCATTCTCAGTTCGATTAATGCTGGAAAGCGAATGCTCAGCAAATGCAAGTCCTTTCGCGTGATCCAGGGGCACTCGATGAGGTGCAGTTTCTGAATTTTTTCTGGCAGCTCTTCGAGAAAAACAGGAGCATGATCGGTGTGACTTAAGTTGAGGAGCTCTAGAGCAGGCAGTTGATTGATAAGTCCAAGCGTAAGCGTGTTAGCAATGAGCACATTTGTCAATGTCAAGTCAGTGACCCACTCTTTCACTGGATTTAAAACTCTTTGAAGAGCTTCTGACAAAATTTGAACGGTTAACTCAAGCTGTCCATTATTCAAGACGGTTAAGGTATAACCATCGTCGTTTTCATTGATGAAGGCGGCTGCCGTTTGCGCAACCGGAATCCACTTCTCTTGCAACGCCTGAATGAGAAAGGGTAAAGCGCGTTCCCGATTGACGTACTTGCATAGCTGCCGCTCTGTTTCCGCTATAACGCCGTCGACGCGCCATTGACGGGCGATATGGTTGATCTCGATCAAATAGTTCTCAGAAGCCGTTGTGAGAGATTCCAATTTTCCCGTCGTAAGATAGAGGTGCACAGGGGTAAATTGGCTGCGCATGTTCTGAGGAAGTTTTAAAACCATTGCGCTTGGATCAGTGCACTCCTGGGCGATTTTTTCTTGGAAATAGGGAGAACCCAAACACAGTACCATCGAATTTGTCATGAGCTCTTCATCTTTCAATTTCACTTTGATGTCTTTAGGTAGATAAGAGATGAGATTGTCGTAGTGGGAGCGGATCGCATAGGCCAGTCGGTCGTACTCCCCTAACGCCACTCCCCTATTTAAAATATGACCCGTGAACCAGCGAAACAGCTGTTCCATAAAGTCAGGATGGCGCGTGCCCCACGTTTCATCTGTCGTAACGGCTTCGATGAAGAGAATCAGATCAACCGGATGGATTTCGAGTTGAAGAGAGAGAGTTGCAAAATCTTCGATCGCAAAATAGGGATAGATGGAGCTAGGTGTTAATGAGGGGATATCCATTTTAGCTCACTCATAAATGTTGAATTCTAAAAATCGACACTCGATGCCGCCGTGGAAGACCACGTGCCGTTTTTCTGCAGCCAGTCCGATCTCTTTTGCCAACTCTGGGCTACCCGTTAAGATAAACCCGCGTCCTGGTTTCTGCATTTTCCGCTTCATGAAATCTCCAAGAGCGCGATAGACAGGCACGAGATGTGGGACCTCCTCTAGGCGTAGCCCAAAGGGCGGATTTGCGATCACAAAGGTGGGTGGAACGGAAGGCGTGTAATCTCTAAAATCTGTGCATTCCACATTAAGGAAACGGTGAAGACCCGCCGCGCGGATGTTCACTTTGCTCGCATGGATCGCTTGCCGGTTGTTGTCTATGCCTGAAATCTTTCCGGGTTGGAGCGGTTGAATGCCTTTGTCGGCCTGCTCCTTGATTTCGAGCCAAAGCTGTTCTTTGTGAAAGGGTAGATGAAAGAATCCCCACTCTTTTCGAAAGTAGCCAGCTGGTGTCTGCGAGAGCCGCATCGCAGCTTCGATTAAAAAGGTACCAGATCCGCAACACGGATCGAAGATGACATCGCTTTCTTGCGGCTGTGCAATTTGCAAGAGAGCCGCCGCTAAATTTTCTTGGATCGGTGCCTCGACCGATTCTTGCCGGTACCCTCGCTTATGCAGCGGGCTACCAGAGGTGTCAAAGCTAATCACCCCCCAATCTTGCGAGATGAATAAGTTCAATTGGACGTCTGGGTTTTGCACATCGATGCGTGGGCGTTGGTCGATTTTTCTTCTGAGCTGATCACATATCGCGTCTTTTGCCACTTGAGCTGCATAGAGGCTGTGCCGCAGTTCTGGATTTGCAGAGACGTTTGCATCGATTGCAAAGGACTTTGTGATGCTCCCCTCTTGAATAAAGGTATGTCCCCAATCTATCTTCTGGATCTCTTTATAGAGATCTTCTTGATGGCGACACCTAAAACGGGCAAGCGGGTAGAGCACACGGCTAGCTAGTCTAGAGAGATAATTGATCTTGTAGATAGCTTCTAAGGACCATTCTTTGATGTAGACGCCGCGAAAGCCGTGGCTTGCTGTAATGCCTAACGTTTGTAGCTCAGCGATAAGAAGGGGTTCTAGCCCTTGGGAACACGAAACAAACAGATCCATAAAGCCTTAGTGGTGCATAAATATGATGACATCGCCATCTTTAACAACGTAGTCGCGTCCTTCCGCACGCAGCTTTCCCATTTCGCGCGCTTTGACACGCCCACCGCAAGTCACCATGTCGTCGTAAGCGATGACTTCTGCGCGGATAAATCCCTTTTGAATATCCGTATGGATTTTTCCAGCAGCTTCTGGGGCAAGCGTGTGGTTAGCGATCGTCCAGGCGCGCGTTTCCATCTCCCCTGTCGTCAAAAAGGTGATCAAGTCTAGCATGTGGAATGACTCGCGGATGAGGCGTTGCAGCCCAGACTCTTTTAACCCAAGCGAATCTAAGAAAGGCTTTCGCTCTTCTTGTGGCAATTGGACAATTTCCTCTTCTAGACGGGCGCAGATCGGAATCATGCTGTTTCCTTCTGCGGCGGCAAAGCGGCGCACTTGCTCGACGTATTTATTTTCCATCGAGGGCAGGTCGCTTTCGGCGACGTTTGCCACGTACAACACCTTTTTAATCGTTAGAAAGTTATACGGAGCGATCAATACCTTCTCTTCAGGGGTTAGAGTGAATGTTCTCACCGGTTTGTTTTGGTTGAGATGGTCTCGGATTTTGGAAAGGCAGTCGTAGGTAGGAACGAGCTCTTTCTTCGTTTTGATTTGCTTGTCCAATCGGCTAAGGGCATTTTCGACCATTTGAAGGTCAGAAAGGCAAAGCTCGAGATTGATTGTCTCAATGTCGCGAATCGGGTCGACAGAGCCAGACACGTGTACGATGTCCTCCGATTCAAAACACCGGACGACGTGGACGATCGCATCTGTTTCTCTGATGTTAGTCAGGAACTGGTTACCAAGCCCCTCCCCTTTCGATGCCCCTTCGACGAGACCTGCAATGTCGACAAATTTCACATTTGCATACACGATTTTGGAACTGCCAGAGAGGTTCGACAACACCTCCAGGCGCGAGTCGTATAGGTCAACGATGCCAATATTGGGATCGATTGTGCAAAAGGGGTAGTTGGATGCTTCTGCCTGATTTGCAGTGAGAGCGTTAAAAAGCGTCGATTTGCCCACGTTCGGAAGACCGACGATGCCACATGCTAGACCTGCCATTGAGAAAACCTCATCCTATTTTTGGTAAGAGTATACACGATAATGGGATAAGGGTTCTAGGAGATTTTTTATTAAAACCAGGGATTACTGCCGCCGCCGGTGTTGAAAATATTATAGTTTATTTCGGTCTTTGTAGACGTAGCCGCTGAGCCGCCTGGTTGAACAGCGACTTGGGAAGGAAGCGGCGGCTTTGGACTCTGCGCCTGAGGTTCTTCAGAAGGTGCATCTGGGGTGCTCGAAGTCGTTTTAAAGGAACAATAGTTGCTTGCTGATGCAGCGGAATCGGGTTGGCCAGCCTCAACAAGGGCAGCTGCACTGCCCGTCCCAGGTTGTTCGGAAGGTAAGCCTGGAGAGCCCGAAGCTGTTTGTAAGGAAGAAGAACTCTGACTTGATGAACTAGATTCAGATCTAGATTTGCGGGTTTCCTGAGATTCAGCTAGATTAGGTGGTGCGCCTGGTGGAGGACTGGCAGGTTGGGAAGATGGTTGTCGAGCGGGGTCACCTTTTTCGCGGTGATCTCCAGTCTGATCAAATTCTTTTGTTAAGTCTCTCTGTACGCCCAATTTATCCGGGGAAGAAGGTGGTGGTGGACTAACTGCCCTTGATTGATGAGAAGACAAATCAGAAGCATTCTGTGTTGAAGGAGATGCAGGTGGGGTGCTGCGCTTAGGGATGAAAGCGTAGACAACGGCACAAGTAGCTAAGGCTCCGACGATGCCGAGGACTCCGGCTTTCGCAAATTCTTCGGTTGCTTTTGCAAAGAGTTGGGAACCGGTTGTCGGTTCGAAAACGCGTCCACGCGAAACGAAATGGATCATCTGGCTTAAACCAGAGCCGGTAAGAGCGTAAGCCGTACGGAATGCAGAGGCTATCTTGATGTGCAATGAGCAGGCGATCCCTCTTAAAGTTGCGTCTACGAGACCGGTTTTTGGGTTGATGCCTATCAACAGTTGTTGTGTATGTGCAGATAAATTTGAAAACATGGGTTTCCCTATCGGTTAATTTAAAGTAACACTATAAGAATTAAGTCTTTATTTGTCAATTTTTTATCGCTCTTTTTGGTCTAAATTTGAGGCTGCAAAAAGCGGGTTTTACGACTAATTCTCACTCTAAATAGGGTTAAATATTAGAATTTAGTTTTAATACCCTTTTTTGGGCTATTTTCTTGACAAAGGTTACAAGTGTACTATATAATAAAAATAAGTGGATAAGGGGTTGCCTTTAGAGGGCGATAGGTGCGTTTATGGGCGAAAAAACCGAAGAAGCGACGCCGAAGAAAATGCGAGATGCCAGGCAGAAGGGCCAGGTTGCTAAATCTCAGGATCTTCCGTCCGCTTTTACATTCATCGTCTCGATTTGGGTCGTGATGGGCATGGCTCATTTCCTCTATGTCAAATTGGGGGGATTTGTCGTCGCAACGTTTGCCCAAATGCAACAGCCTAACATAGCCGAATCGATCACAGGCTTGATGTTTAAAGCCAACGAAGTGATCTTTGCATGCAGCATCCCTGCCTTAGCGGCCGTTTCTTTGATCGGGGTGATCATCAATTTTCTGTCTGTCGGACCTGTGTTTTCGATGGAAGTGTTTAAATTCGATATCAAGAAGTTCGATCCGATTCAAAACCTAAAAGCTAAATTCAAGCTCAAAACCTTGATGGAATTGGTGAAATCGGTCCTCAAAATTGGGGTGGCTTCCTGGATCATTTACAGAGTCGTGTACAATAGCCTTCCTGCTTTGATCGCTTCGGTTTCAATGCCCATGTTAACCGCGTTACTTCTCTTCCACGCCTTTATGATGGAAGTGGTTGTAAAAGTGGGTCTCTTCTTCATCATTGTCGCCATTGCCGACTTCGTCTACCAAAAGAAAAGCTTCTCGAATGAAATGAAGATGGAAAAATTCGAAGTTAAGCAAGAATATAAAAACTCAGAAGGTGACCCCCACATCAAGGGAAAACGTAAACAGATTGCACAAGAAATCGCTTATTCTGAAGGGCCTACAGGCGGTGTCAAGAAGGCACAAGCTGTCGTGACAAACCCTACCCACTTAGCGATTGCCTTAGGTTACGAGAGGGAGCTCGATGCCGCTCCTTACATTATCTCGATGGGGCAAGATAACTTGGCGCTTCGCATGGTAAAAATCGCTCAAGAAAACAACATCCCTATTGTGCGAAATGTGAAGCTCGCGCATAAATTGTGGGATCAAGGTGAAGAGTACGAGTACGTTCCGGAAGAAGCTTATGAAGCCGTTGCAGAAATTCTGCGCTGGCTGAATGCCCTGAAAACAGAAGATGCCTATGAGTACGTAGCGGAAAAGGATTAAAGCGGAAATGAATATAGTCAGAAGAGTACTAGACGGAATCACGGCACGGCTAGGCGGTGAACATTCTCTTGAGAAGATCCACCGGTCGAGCGATGTTGCATTGGCCGTTTTAATCATCGGCATTTTGAGCATCATCATCATGCCTGTCAATCCACATGTGATTGACTATCTGATCGCCGTTAACCTCGCCCTTTCTGTTACTTTATTGATGGTCTCTTTGTACATTCCGAGTGCGACGCAACTGTCTATTTTTCCTTCCTTGCTGTTGATTACGACTCTGTACCGCCTAGGGGTAAACATCGCCTCGACCCGTCAGATCCTCTTGCATGCCAACGCGGGGGAAATCATCTTCTCATTCGGTAACTTCGTCGTCGGAGGTAACTTCGTCGTCGGGGGTGTTATCTTCTTGATCATTACTTTAGTGCAGTTTTTGGTCATCACCAAGGGTGCTGAGCGCGTGGCTGAAGTCGCCGCCCGTTTTACGTTGGACGCCATGCCCGGTAAGCAAATGAGTATCGACGCCGACATGCGCGCTGGGATTCTCGACTCAAACCAAGCGCGGGAAAAACGCCTAGCCATCCAGAAAGAGAGTCAATTGTATGGTGCGATGGACGGTGCGATGAAGTTCGTTAAAGGAGACGCCATTGCCGGTATTGTCATCACGATGATCAACGTCATTGGAGGGATGATCATCGGGGTGACGCTCAACGGCATGGAGCCGATGGAAGCCGTTACTACTTATTCTCTCCTCTCCATTGGTGACGGTCTAGTTTCTCAAATTCCTGCCCTCTTGATCTCGATCACAGCGGGTATTGTGACCACGCGCGTATCGAGTGATAAAGACGTTTCCAACCTGGGTACAGAAATTTCCGGCCAGTTGCTGAAGCAGCCTAAAGCCCTCATGATCGCTTCTGCCTTCTTGTTGGGTTTAGGCGTTGTTCCTGGGTTCCCTACAGCGCCGTTTATGGTTCTCGCTTCGATCACAGGCTTGATTGGTTATACCCTTTGGTCTGCTGAAGAAGTCGCCCGAGAAGGGGCTGCTGCTGCAGGAGCTACTGGAATGATCGCACCGGCAGGCGGTGAAAGTTCTGTCGAGACGGCGGTCAAAGGGCATAAAGTCATCACTGGCGGCGGTATCGATAGTTACGCCTTAACACTGCCGGTGATCATTGAATGCGGCAAAGGACTTTCCGCTGAAATTCAAAAGGCGCAAAAAGGGCAAAGTTTTATCGACCAGATGATCCCGCGGATGCGTCAAGCGCTTTATGCCGACTTAGGCGTGCGCTTTCCTGGCGTCCACGTGCGAACAGACTCCCCTATTCTTGAGCCGGACGAGTATTCGATCCACCTCAACGAAGTTCCGATTGTGCGAGGGAAGGTTTTAGAAGGGTATCTCCTGACCAACGAAAGCGAAGATAACTTAAAGCGGTACAACCTCCCTTATGCAACCTATAAAAATGCTCTTGGACTTCCCTCTTTGTGGGTGGAGTCAAAAAACAAAGACCTGATAGACAAAGCCGGTATTAAGTATTGGGGTTCTTTAGAAGTGATGATTTTGCACTTGTCTTACTTCTTTAGACACTATGCAAACGAATTCGTGGGCATTCAAGAAGTCAAATCGATGCTTGAGTTCGTCGAAAAATCGTTCCCCGACCTGGTCAAAGAAGTCACTCGCCTAATCCCCTTGCAAAAGATGACAGACATTTTTAAACGCCTCATCCAAGAACAGGTCTCTGTCAAAGACTTAAGAACCGTGCTCGAGTCTCTTGCGGAATGGGCACAAACAGAAAAAGATACGGTGCTATTGACTGAGTATGTGCGCTCCTCCTTGAAGCGCTATATCAGCTTTAAATACTCTCAAGGGCAATCGGTTCTCTCTGTTTACATTCTCGATCCCGAAATCGAAGACATGATCCGGGGTGCCATTAAACAAACTTCTGCCGGGTCTTACCTTGCCTTAGATCCAGATTCTGTCCAAATGATTTTGGCCTCGATTCGCGCCACAGTTGCGCCCCCTCCGCCCGGAGGACAGCCACCTGTCGTGCTCACTGCAATTGACGTGCGCCGTTTTGTTCGCAAATTGATCGAAATGGAATTTACCGATGTGTCGGTTGTGTCGTACCAAGAGATTGTGCCTGAGATTAAAATACAACCGCTAGGGAGAATACAGCTGAGTTAACCTCTAATTGGGGTATCGTATGAGCTCGGAAATTTCGAAAAGCCCAGGTGTCAATTTGACGATTGCTGCTATGCAGGCCGTTGGAAAAGAAGAGCAAGTTGAACTCAAAGCAGAGCAAATTGACAGCCAAAAAGCCTTTCTGACGAATCAAGAAGAAATGGTCAACCCCTTTGCGGCCAAATTTGCCACGAAGCAAGAGAAAATCAAGCCCCCCAAAACACGCGTTCAAGAGATGATGAAAATGGGGGAAAAGGCGGCTCGCCTACTCCCCATCGAAAAGATCAAAGACACAGCAGAACAGTTCCAAAGGCGCAACCCCGAATTGCGTGCGAATACGCTCGCTCTCTTAAGGGAGCAAATCAAGCCGGGAGACACCAAAGAAGAGATATTAAAGAAGCTAGCCGAGTTTTATCCTGATTCTAGCCTTGCCGACGAGGTGCTCGACTTCTTGCTCGAAACGACAGAAGGGGAACTTGCAAAAACCATTGCAGAGGCCAAAGAAGATTTCAACAAAGAATTTGGACGCGAGATCGCAGCTGGACGCAATGTCACTGCCCAAGCACGGCAAGCCTCAGAAAAGGGACTTGGCACGCCCACCTCTTTGCGCGACATGTACCGCGATATCACAGGCAATCCGCGCGATTCAACCACACTCTTCGAGGAGTTATCGAAAAAATACGCATTTAAAGATCTTAAAAAAGTTCTCGATTTTATGTTCCACTCACTTGGCGCTGACATGAAATCAAAAGGCCCCTCAATCCCCCGTGGCCTACTCCACAACCTACTCTCTGAAACGCGTAACCTCCAGGCCATTTTAGGCGTCTACCGTTTCTTCCGAGGACGCATGCAGCTGCTTGAGAAGATGTTGGCTAAAGATGGGCTCGACGTGCCAGCCGAACTCAATTTCGAAAACCTCTCTAAAGAATTTATGGCGCTTTGTGCAGAACGGTATCCAAACGCTTCCAAAGTATTGCAAAGAACCGTGCGACTCGGTGTCGACAAGTGGATTCAAGCAAAGATCGCCGCGTTGACCCAAATGCGAGATGCGATTCGGGAAGTCTCCATGGGAAAAATCTTCAAATCGCTCCAGCACCGCGATGACCTTTATCTAGCGATCCTCGAGGCACTCGAAGACCTAGAAGATGAATTAGAAGAGCTTCTCGACCAACAAGGCGAGCGCGAAGACCAAGAAGAGGAAGAGGAGGAAGAAGAAGAAAAAGAACCGGAAAAGAAAGAGGAAGAAAAAGACACAATCGAAAAATCTCCACCTTTAGAATAGGCAGGTGAACCATGGTTACAGATCTTTTAGGATCGATTCTACAAGAAGTTGCGCGCGCATTGAAAATTCCCGAATTACATCCCGATTCGAACAATTCGTGTCGCATTAAACTCAAAGAAGGGATCGAAATCCAGCTCGAACTCGACCGTGGTGGGAACTACCTCGTTCTTGGCACTGAGCTCGGCGTCTTGCCCGGCGGTAAATACCGCGAAAACCTCTTTAAAGAAGGCATGAAAGCCAATGCCCTCCCCTATCCGATCAATGGCACCCTGGCTTATAGCCGAGCCACAAATAACCTCATCCTCTTTGAAAAAATCCCCATCCGCACAGCAACCGGCGAACAAGTCGCCTCCATCATCCCCCTCTTCGTCGAAAAGGCAAAAGTGTGGGCCGAATCCCTCCGACGCAGCGAGCTCCCCCCCATCGCCCAGGCCTACACCTCCGACCGCCAATCCGGCGGCATGTTCGGCCTCAAGCCCTAACACCTTTGCACGATGCACCACTGAGCCCAGTGAGAAAAGGCGAGATTACGAGTGGGAATACACTGCCATTTTTACCTATTGGATCTACCTCAGTCTTAATTGAAGGGTAATTTAGATGACTACGGCACAGGAATTGTTCGAGAGTCCGGAGCGTCAGCGAAGGACGACTGTTGATAGCCCAGAGCGACCGCAGGGAGCTCTGGGTAAATCAAAATTAAATTCGAGCCCGAAGCCTGCGAAGGGTGACTGATTCATTATCATTTAATGGCAGTGAATTTATCCGTATTCTTATCGGCCAAGACTGAGCGTGTAGCACCACCCTCAGAAGCTGGTAACACCAACACGCCGCTGCCGTGGGGCTTATTGTCCACAGCTGCCCCTTTGGAATGGTTCAAATCGAATTCACCTCTATAGATATGCCCATTTGGATAATGCAGTTCGCCTGGACATCTTTTGCCTTCAGAGTTTGTGTAATAACCTGCGAACATGCCGAAGAAAAATTCACCTTTATAGGTTTTGCCAGACGGTTTTTTTAACTCACCGTAGCCATGAAATAGGTCACTTTGAAATCCACCGGTATAGACATTGCCATCCGCAAATGTCATTACTCCCTTCACAAGATTTCCGGATTCAAATGCTCCGGAAAAAATGTCGCCATTGTCATATTTTAAATCGCCATCAAGAAAACGGCCGTAAGCAAATTTCCCGCTGTAGTATACATCACAGTTAATCTTTTTTAATTCTCCTTTGCCATGGTAGAAGCCATGCAAGAACTCCCCGCTATATGAATTGCCGCACCCATCATTCATTAACTTTCCAGTACCTTCATAGGAGTCATCCCTAAAATATCCTTCGTAGATACACTCAAAATCTTGCATCACTTTATCATCTTGAACTGCCGTTTCTAGGTTTAATTTTTTGTGCGTGCCTTTGCCAGTTAACCTGCCGTATAAAAATTCACCTTCGTATAAATCATTTCCTAAGATCCGCTTACCTTGACCGGTGAGTTGACCGTCTACAAAATTACCCGTACGGATCTCACCGTTGCTAGATGTGAAAGTACCATTGCCTTGGATGTTGCCCTCAAAAAATTCCCCTTCGTACTTATCTCCATTTGCAAACCATATTGTTCCAGACCCGTGGTAACGACCATATTGAAAATTTCCCACATACATTTTAATCTGTTCATTAAGGACGTAATGTGTTCCTTTGCCGTGAAATATATAATTTTGAAACTCGCCCCTATACAAAATCGAGTAGTCGCCATTCGAATCCCTTTGTTCCACTTCTCCTTTAACGAGCTCGTTATTTTCCCAATCACCTGTATATTTTTTGTCGCCGCGTATCATAACGCCGAAGCCCTTAAACTTATCGTCTTCAAACCCCCCTTCATACATATCACCATTCTTGGTGGTTAATTTCCCCCAAAAACGCCGTTTGCCTTCATCAAAACTACCCTCATAGCGATCTTCATTTGGGTATGTGGCAATCCCACTTCCCTCTGGAAGGCCTTTATCGTTATATTTTCCATTGTAGGTCACAGCACCTTCTGGCAAGGAATAGTTAACCTTTTCGCGACATAAGTAATAGAGACACAACACCGTCAGACTCAGAGTCGTTAGAGTAAACAAAATGGGTGATCTTTCATAATGTGTCTTCATTTGTTTGAGGCCCGGTTTAACGATAAACTCTGAAAAGTGAGTATTTAACTCCTTAAAAATCCGACGAGCAGTCTCTTGAACAGTATTTGTCCCAGCAGGCTCAGTGGTAGCCAATTTAACAGGAAATGCTGTTTGGATTCGGTCTTTTACTTGTAAAACGTAATTTATCACGGCAAACCTTTATGTTATTATATAAAAAAACATTGTAACATATATAATATTAAATGTAAAATAGATTATATATCTCTATAATTAGAGCTTGGTTTTAGGTGATTAGAGAAAAGAATGATTGGTGAAATAGGAATATTTTGTGAGAATCTCATTATAACCCAAGGCTAAAACCTCATTCTGCTCTTTTTCTTGCGTCATTTCGGCGCGGATCTGCTCGATCTGCTTAGCCATTTCACTCCCCTGCTCCTCTTCCGTTAGCTGGGCACCCTTTGAGAGCATTAATTTGAGAGTGTTTGTGGTTTCCAGCGGATGGCTTTTTAAATTGATCACGGCCATAAGGTATAGCGGAGAATTGGTAAGGGTTTTGAACTCAAGACAGGCACCGTGATTGATTAGGCATTCGATGATTTTAAATGAATTATGATCTTTTCTCAAAGCGATTGCAGCATGAAGCGGGAGGCCTATATCGAGATTGGCTTTATTTTCAGCCAGCCACTGAACCCCAACAAAATTGCCTTTACATACAGCAACCTTTACAGCAGTCCCGTCGCGGGATTCCACGTCGATGTTGGCTCCTTTTTCTAACAAGCACGCGGCTACATCAAAGTGTAGATATTCAATTGCAAGATTTAGGATAGAAGGTGTTCTGTTACCATCTCCATTGACGAATGTTTTGAGCTCTGGATGCTCTCGAAGTGTCTTTTCCACTAAATCGACGTTTCCCTGACGAACCATTGAAGCAAATTGTGTTTCCAGCAAATTTTGCGCCTCGATCTTGCGCTTTTGCAAATTGTTTTGCGTCCAGTTTTGCCAAACGCGATAAAGGCAGTAACCAGTTCCTAAGAGCGCTAAAGCACCAAGCGCTACAACAGTGATGGTAGCGCGTTGGCTCAGCTCTATCTTGAAATAGCTATTGCGAATATTTAATGGTTCGATTCTCATAAACACCTCAAATTAAACATTGTGCACTAACCGGCTATTTTTTGCTTTAAATTTCAGGGCTTGGCCCTGTGATCAGCGTATTTTTTATGATTTGAAAAATTATTGGCCGTTGTATTCGACGTCTCTGGCTGATTGCACAATGCATACCCCTTTCTGAATGAAAGGATGTCTTTTATTAAATTCTTGTAAGTGGTTATACCACACACCACACAAAAGATCCCCAAGAACCAAAATCTTGACTCCTCCAGGAGCAATGAGCTTTTCATAGGTTTTGTTTTCTTCTGATCGATCCAAATATAAGCCAATGTGAGAGCGCGGAACTTTACAAAACATTTCAAATATCTGTGTTTCCTTACCTTTTACCACCCGATTCCACCTGATTATATGTTGAGAACAAAAGGTTTTGCAAAAATCTTTTCCATCAAAAAAATCTATTAACAATAGAGGAGAACACCCTAACGTTAAAACTGACAAAGCTACCCATTTTACAAGCTCTACACCCCTCCAAAAAGGATGAAGGTTATCTCTTTCAAAAATGGCCCTTAAGGATAGCTCTTCATTAGAGCCAAGACGAGGATCTTTTATTTGATTCGAATTTTCGTTATATTTAATAACTTCGTAGAAACAGTCGTAACTTGGATCCGCAAGGAGTTTTTGCACACGCACACTGTTGAACCGCTTTAGACTCCAATCTCCAAAAAATTTCCCATTCTTTCCAAAATCGGGCTGAAATTCACTCCACCCGGATTGGGTAAATTCTGCGCAGGAATGCCCAATGATTTTGCATAGAGCGGCAGAGGCGATGGCACTGATTGTAACCGTCAATAGAGCTGCCATTTTTGGATAGCGTCTTACAGTTTCGGTCAAAGAAAAATGGGCTGTTTTTTGTAAACTTTTAATATCCACAACTTAAATCCTTTTTCTGAATTAAATCGCAGATTATAAACAATATTCTAATTTAAGTCAAGATCTTACAATTCTTGACCGTTTGCAACTGCCGTTTTTGGGTTTAATCTAAGGAATTTTCCTTCTTGGAACTCTCCGTGAAATATTTGTCCGGCATGAGTAAGGGCGCCAAAACCATGGTATTTACCATCTTTAAATTGACCCTCATACATATCACCTCCGGCATAGACAATCTTTCCATGCCCTTCGAGCTGATCCTTTTTAAACCAGCCTTCACACACTGTCCCATTGGCAAAAGTGATTTTCCCTTTGGTTTCCTTTTTATCGTTGAGAAACCAACCTTCAAACCGATCGCCGTTGACCAATTTTAATTTTCCCTTGCCATGCTTTTTTTCTCCCAAAAACCAGCCTTCATACACATCTCCATTTTCATATGTCACTGTTCGAAATTCAAAGGTATTGTTAGCCAATGAAGTGTTGTTGTCCCTAAAGAGGGCCGCATTCATCCAATTAGTACTACGGATCGGCTCATGGAATGTTAAAGCTTTGTTTAAAGGTGAGACATGAGGCTTGATATTCTTGTAAGTCCATGTCCATTTTACTGAGAAACAACACTTACCATCCTGATAGTTGCCTTCATACGCGATCCTATCTGCAAAAAACATTCTTCCTAGTCCTACAGCATTCCGACCCTTAAAACTCCCTACAAAAACATCACCGTTTCTATTGGTTTGTCTTCCGTAACATTTATCGCCACCAGCCTCAAAGTCGCCTTCTAACTCTAAAACGGGCCCCTTTGCGTATGTCAACTTCCCTTGGCCAAAATATTGGCCATCTTTAAAGCCGCCTTCAAATGTATCGCCGTTTGCATAGTTTACTAGAGCGTATCCTTGCAGTGTGCCATCTTTGTCGTATCCGCCTTCATATACGTTCCCCTCTGTTGTAGTGACTTTCCCCATGTTAGCAAATTCAGAGACTGCTTCATAAACCCTGCCATTTGAAAACGTGTATTGAATCCGGCCATTTTCATCAGGGTATTCGAGTTCCCACACATCACCGTTAGCCCCTGTCGATATTTTTTGTCTGCCACGGCTAAAATAACCTTGATAAATGACGTCGCCATCTGCATTTGTAAGTTTCCCGTACCCGTGACGCTTGTAATTCTCAAACCAGCCCTCATATTTGACACCATTTGGATACACCATTGTGCCAAACCCATGACGCTTGCCTTCTGCATTGTAGGCACCTGTGTAAACTTCCTGAGGGCCTGTGTAAACTTCCTGAGGGTATGTCGTTCTAGGAACTTCTTCGAAAGAGTTTTGAATCTGACGATTCCGTAGATAAAGAAGCGCAAGAACGGTGATTAGGCCAACAACCTCTTTCCAGTGATTCTGAATAGTTGCTTTGATCGCTTTAACGTAAGGGTGATTTATTTCAGGAAGCTGGTTCAAAGCATGCTTTGCAGCACTATTGATGTTTTCCCAAAGGGAATTTTTTTTCACATCTATCCAGTCTTTCCAACGATAACATTCTCTGGACAGAGTTGAGAAATTTATATTCAAGGCATTCACTTACACCACTTTATCAATCTATTTATAATAAATTATACTATAATAAGTTAAACTACAATTTAGAATTTGATTCTATAGATTCCAAAGATTTTTTTCAAGTCATTTAGTGCCTGCAGCCAATAGGGCCTTCGCTCTTAAGGCACTTGCGATCTTGAAAGCCAATACTACTATAAAATTTAACTCCACATACTCTACATTTTTATTGTTCTTCATTAACATAATCGTTATAATTAATCATAAAAATAATCAATGGAGGTTTATATGAATAAAATTCTTACATTATTAGCTTGTTTAATCTGCTATTCTGTCTGTGCGGATCCATATCTTTCGGACAATCAGTCACGCTGTACCGATAAATATCCTTGGTACGACGCGAATGATCCGACACGCATTATTTCATGCGTAGATATTGATGAACTGGAATTCATTCAGTTCCTTGCGTCTGTATCAGAACCAGAAAGAATTCTTGAAATTTCTATCAATGATGATCCCGAAGACGACCCTATACAAACGTTAACCGATCAGTCGTTACAGTTGATTGCCGAAAAATGTCCCTTTCTAAAAAGTTTTTCGACTGTTGGAGACAGAATAACTGATGCTGGACTTAAGTTATTAAGTGCTGGATGTAAGGAACTTGAAGAGTTATGTCTTTGGGTCAGCCTCGATTGCAAAGGGTCGGTTACGGACGAAGGTTTGATTGAACTGGCTCAAAATTGCCCTCTCTTAACCTTAATCGATCTAACTGGTCACTCGGCTATCACAGATACTGCTATTGAAAGCCTTGCAAATAATTGTCCTAATTTGGAGATGTTCTATGTAACCGGCGATGATGGAAAGACTCCTGGACAATTAACTGATCAATCCTTGTATCTACTTGCAAAGCACTGCAAAAAACTCAGATTTGTGGAAGTTTCTCAAAATCCTGGTATCACATATGCAGGAGCATTAGCGCTACTAGAGAGCTGTGAGTCGTTGGATGAACTTGCAATTGAGCGCACTTCTATAACCAAGAAAGAGTACAAGCAGTTGCGTAAAGTAAGGCCAAAAATGGATATTGACTGGTCAAAATAATCGTTTGGGGGGCATTAGGCCCCCTATTTTTTCTTAAGGAATAGGGTTTTCCTAACCAGGAAAAGTCCTCTTCCTTTTGCCTGTGTCTTGAATCTCCATTATTGATTGTTATGAAGCTTCTTGTTTTTTAGAAGATTCCTCTGTAAAATTGGACGCTATATAGTTTTGATTGGAACATTTTCCAAATTAGAAGGAGCAGACTTAACCTGATGATTCACTTTCAAATAGAGAGCCCCTTTACAGGATGGACGGAAGGACAAACCTCTAAATTTCATAGCTTTGCTGGATTGGAGTTCGATTTACACAAAGTAGATCCGAGAATTCGCGAGCTTCGACAGATGATCGCGCGATTCCACACAACTGAAGCAAAGGAGCCCTATTTTTATTCTGTTAAAAAAATTTGTCCATTCGACGAACGTTTGAAAACAGCTAAGAAACTGATGATTATAACGATTCTTGCATGTATAGCCATATCCATAGCAGTTGTTTGGAAAACAGCTCCATATTTTCAGAACCGATGGAAACTATGTCAAGAAATTGCCGCCAAGAAAAAGTTCATCATCGAAAATACTGGGATTTTCATTGGAAATCGTTTTGTCCGCTACGCAACTGCTGATGATATTTGGTATCGACATCCTGCTGCAGGTACTGAAGGCCAACTACTTCTTCGCAATGCTTTTTGCTTTCTACTTCCTTTTGCTGGCTTTTTAGGAGGGAGCTATGCAATAAAGCGGATCGAAGATGAAAAATATAAATGCGGGATAAATGGAACAATTTACCACCTAATGATCGAACGGACGAAGGACACGAGAATTTGCCCTTCCAATTTTGATATTGAAAATGACATTGATGTTGTCACACAAGAAAAAATCCCCACAAAAATACTACATTCTCCTCGAGTGATTTACACAGGGAGTTATGTCACGGAAGCAAGAACATATGTTTTACCGTTGCTTTTAAAAGGAGAGGAGGATTTTCATGATCCTTTCGACAACAGACAATACACGAAAGAGGAACGGGACTACATTTTATCACAAATAGAGAAGATTTTTCTTATTTCAAGAGAACAATTCTACACATGTCTCGCTAAAAAAATACTTTCATTTAATGACATTAGCAATTACGTTGACCCTACCCGTTATTGTCGAGACAAACGGGTTTTTAATGAAAATAACGATTTGGCAACTGAAGCAAAAAATTACATAATGCGGGCAATTCCTGATGGCAGCACGATCCTTAGAACAATCGACGAATCACTAAACAGGCTTCCATTCGTTGAACGAAATATTATTAAAAGTACCACCCTGTTTTTCCTTCTCACAAACCTAGGCTATATCGACCAACTAAAAAAAGATGACAGAGCAAAGGAACAAGTTCACGACTTCGAAATCGAAACCGGAGTTTCATTTAAAGATCTCATGGACTTAACTTTAACTTGAAACCCAACGTTGCAAGGTGGTAGCCAGGCAGCGGTTTTCGGGGTATCTTTTTCGATGACAAGATCTTATAATTCTTGACCGTTTGCAACTGCCGTTTTTGGGTTTAATCTAAGGAATTTTCCTTTGTGCGCTCAATCACCTTAGCGTCCTCTTTTATAGATTCGTTTTAACTCTGGTATCCGCTGGGCCATGAATTCCGCTTGTTCAATTCCTCGTAAGGGAAAATGGTAGAGATCGAGAAAGGTAAGAAGAGGCGGTGACGTTTGGATGTGACTTTTTGCGGCGGGTCCCTGTATCGTAATGTGTTGATTGAGCATGGCCTTATAGTATGGTTCAACTAGTAAAACTTCATATCCCCTTTCTTTTGCAGTCAGCTTCAACGCCTTTTCTAGTTTTGACCTCATGTTTGACTGCATCAAATACAACTCTAGCTGTTGCAAATTTGTGTTTTTACATCCAAGTGCTTCCGCTGAAGAGTGGAGAGCCAAAGCAACCTTATGTTCAAAGCCCGACTCAACTAGCGCATCCATGACCTGTTCTCTGTTTTGAAATGCAGTGCTATAGGAGAATATTTTACACTTCTTCACTAAACTGTAAGCTCCAATCCACTCAGATAACAAGCCAGAAGGGTTTTTAATCATGAATGTTTTATTCGTTCTTATTCCAGAGCTATGAAGATAACCCTTTAGGACCAAACTTTCAAAAACCCGATGAACACTTCCTAAACCGACACCCGTCGCTTGCGCGACTTCTCGCAAAGAAAAACCGTCCTCTTCAATGCCCTTTAAAAGTATCCACTCCAAAACAAGCGAAGATTTGTCAGCGAAAATATTTCGTTCTACGGCAACCTTGTTGCTTGGCGATAGCAAAAAACGTCCCTTCATACGACCCCCTATAGCTGTTCCATATTCTATACTGTTCCATATATATGGAACAGCATAAAATATGGAACAGTTATTTGAAGATTGCAATCCGGGACATATCATAGAGTAGCCCTTACAACCTTGTACTATTCACCACCTGCTGGACCTTAGAGGTTTAGTTGCATCACTTTCTCAAATTCTCAGACTCTCTCACTGATCTCCGTGATCTCAGTGGTGAAACGGCTGTTAGACCCGGATGTGGTCTGGAGGGGCGTGGTCGCAGAAGCGCTCCCAAGCTAGGTGGTAAGCGAGGCAGAGGTTCGTGAGGTATTCTTTTCGATTGAAGAGATGGGAGGAGCGGGCTTGTTTGAGTGTGTCTAGGAGGCTTTGGTAGTATTGAGGATCAGTCGCACAACGGACGGCTCTTTCGATGTAGCCTTGTCGGTCTGTGGCAATGAGGTCGTTCAAACCAGCAGCGGTGAGCATGCTGGCACAGACGCGCGATTCCATTGACTCCCCTATTTGGGTCACGACGGGGACTTGAGCCCAGAGGGCATCACCGGTCGAGGTGTGGGCGCCATAATGGAAGGAATCGAGCATGCAACCCATGGAGCGCAAACGGTGCATGTGAACCCATTTCGGCGCATTTCCTACAAAGTAAATCCGATTTCTTACATCTGGATCAAAGGCTGTGCGCAAGTGTTGTTCTGGTAACCGGGAAAACATCAAAGGGATGACGAGAATAGACTCTTTGACGCTGTAGAGAATTTGATTCCAGCGTGAAATATCTTCAGCTGTGATCTTGACGTGGTGATTGAGCGAACAAAAGATAAAGCGACCTTGCACAAATTCTTTTGGCGGAACCATCCGATCGATGTAGAGACTCTGAACAGCAGCAGTTGAGACCGGATCTCCTAAAATGGCCTTTTGCGCGATAAACGCCTGTTGCAAACCGTGGTTCAAGCTGGTGGTGTGTTCCTCAGGCATTTGATGCTCTTTACTCCACTCTTCAAGCCACTTAAGCTGATGTGCAAAAGTTGTGATTGGGTGGCTACCTGTGTAGATCGCATTGAAGAGGTTTTGGATCTCTTCGATCGCCTCTTTGCTGATATAGCTTAAGATCGAGTTGCCAACGAGTGGTTCGTTTTTCTTAATCAGAGCAAACAGCGCTCCTTTACTGATCTCTGGTGTTAATTTTTCTGTCGGAAAATCGGCAAAGGCTTCTTGGTGTTCAGTCAGTTGATAGGTGTGGGGCATCAAGATCAGTTTTTCTGTAAAGGATGGCTCTGCTTCTTTGATGGGCGTACTAATGGGATCGCCAATAAAATAATCGATGTAGGAGGCTCCACTCGATCCCGGATAGCCTAAGTAGTCGATTTGGATCGGCGCCACGCGGTGGCAAAGGATCTCATAAGGGCGTCGATCATCAGCAAATCCGTTGCAATTGACGACGATGTCTAACTCATCGGCCCGCATCCGTTTGACAGCTTCTTCGTTCGAGACCTCTGTTAAATCGACAAAGGTATGAACCGCTTGTTTTAATCTCCCAATTTCGTGTGTGTCGCCACTGCTATGGCAAAGATAAACGAAGACTTCAAAATGGGGGCCATGGTTTTTGAAAAACGTTTCGCCAAACTGGTGTGCTTGTGCATGCTTAAAGAAGTTAGTGCCGATGTAGCCGATGCGTAATTTTTTACTCTTTACCCGTTTGCCATGGTAGCGAAAATCTTGCTTATTTTCGAGGTGTTTTTGGAAGTTGTGTGCAAGTTTCAAAATGGTAGGCTGATCTATTCCAATCCATTTGAGAAATAGCGGAGAAGCTGTTGCATCCCCTTTTGCAATGAGCGTTTTGATTTGGGGAATCGCTTTTTCGACAGCAGCAAAGTCTCCCCTCTTATTGAGACAATAGAGAGTTTGAAAAAAGATCAGAGGATGAAATGGCCCTTGGTAGTGCCTAAGAGCTGCAAAGGCGGCTGTCAAATTCTTTTCGCTTAAATAGGCTTGAGAGAGCTTTTGGCAAAGTTCTGGAGTGGGAGAATATTGTACCGCTTTTCGCAAGTGAAATTCATAGAGGATCGGCTGTTTGTGCTTCAAAGTTTCGATGGCCAGTTGGTAGTGAAGGGCGGTTAAATCGTGGATAAATGGGTGAAAAAGCTTTGTGCTACACTGTTCTTCAAAAAAGTCGCTTTCCCGAATGAAAGGGGCCTTTAAAATGTGGCAATAGATCTGGAAAAACTCTTGTTTGATGGCCGATGAAGGCTTGTGAGTCTCCACCATTTTTGCCAGCTCGGAAAGGATCTGACACCCTAAGCGAATGATTTCAACATCATCTTTCCCATAGGTAAGTGAGAACAGCTGCTTTTTTTCTTTTTCGATTTGTTGCAACTGCTTGTTTGTCACCATACGATTAGTCGAGATCTTCCTCTAAATCAAATTCGGGTGTTTTCCCGCCGACGCGATTAGCAAGAACTTTGCGCGCTTTGCTTCCATCGGCTGCTCCAACAATCCCCTTTTGTTCTAGGAGGTCGATAAGGCTGGCAGCTCTTGCGTAGCCAATTTTGAGTTTGCGCTGGAGAAACGTCGTCGATGCATTACCTGTTCCAAGAACGATCTCTTTTGCTTGGCTATAGAGGGCGTCCGATTCATCAGCATCTTCATCCTCTCCAAAAGCGCTGTGGTCCATCGAATCAAACGACTCGATGAGATAGCGAGGAGGCGCCTGTTTGCAAATGAAGTCGACGATGCGATTGATGTCCTCATCGCGGATGTAGGCCCCTTGAGCCCTGACCATGTGGGAAGTTCCGGGAGGGAGGAAAAGCATATCACCATTTCCGAGCAACGTTTCTGCTCCGGTGTCGTCCAAAACGATCAAGCTGTTGACGCGGCTGGACACTTTGAAGGAGATACGGGTTGGGAAGTTAGCCTTGATTAACCCGGTGATCACTTCGCGCGAGGGGCGTTGCGTTGCTAAGATGAGATGGATCCCGACCGCTCTTGCCATCTGAGCGATGCGTGCAATCGGGGTTTCAATATCGCTGCTCGCTGCCATCATCAGGTCGGCAAGCTCATCGATAATTCCGACAAGGTAGGGCAATTTTTCTGGGATTTCAATACCTGAAGCAGTCTCCCGTTCTTTGTCGATTGTGCGCACGTTAAATGCTTCAATATTGCGCACTCCTACCTGTTTAAGGTATTCGTAACGGCGCTCCATCTCTTTGACAAGCCAATTGAGAGCCGCACAAGCCCCTTGCGGTTCAGTAATGACCGGGGCCAACATATGAGGCAAACGGGAATAGGGTGTCAATTCCACCTTTTTCGGATCGACCATGACTAATTTGATATCATCGGGACTAGCGGTGAGCAAAATCGCCATGACAATGGTATTGATGCAAACCGATTTACCAGAACCAGTTGCCCCGGCAATGATGCAATGGGGCATTTTTGTCAGGTCGCTCATCACGTAGTCGCCGTTGACGGCCTTTCCTAATAAAATGGGGATGCGAAACTGTTTGCCACTTTGTTGGTAGGCAGCCAGCATCTCTTTAAAACCCACCTCTTCTGCTTGCGCATTGGGAATTTCGATCCCCACAACGGCTTTGCCTGGGATCGGCGCAATGATTCGGATCGACTTCGCCTCCATATTCAGGGCAATGTCGTTTTCAAGTGCTTTAATTTTTTGCACCTTCACTCCAATGGAAGGCTGCACTTCAAATGAAGTAATCGTTGGCCCGCAGTTGATCTGTCCGACTTTGGCTTCGATTCCAAAGCTGAGGAGCGTTTCTTCGAGCACTTCGGCTTTCCGCTTGAGATCTTTTTTCAAAGAGGAGTGGTCCAACTTTTTGGCGTTAGTCAAAAGGGTAAGAGATGGGAGTGTATACCCTGAAAAATCCCCGTTGAATACTTTTTGAGCAGCGATTGCCGCGTCCTTTTTTTGCTTAGGTGTAGGCTCATTGTTTTCTTTGCGCGAAAGCCAGGGGCGCGTTTTTACATTTTGCTCAGGCTGAATAGCAAGCATGTCTGCGGTCTGCGAAGAGGCATCTCCCCCACCTAAAGAAGCAGGAAGAGAAAATTGGGTATTCGGAATGCGCAATTTCACATAGCGCATGAAATCGCTAAGCGGCGTAAATTCGGCTGAAGGGATCACTGTGGGCTGTCTTTCGGTACCGACGATCTTTGGTGCAGTGGGCTTTTCAGAAGTATCTGGCGACTTGGCTCTGATTCGTTCAATCAAACTTGCCAATTGCCTAAACATGTGCAAAACGCTTAGATTCGTTAGAAGTAGAAGACTTGTCACAAGTGTCGTGGTAAAGAGAACCGCGACACCAGGAGCATTGAGAATGTAGAGCAAATTGAACATGGGCATATCGCGATAGAGGTAGTAAAAAGGGGCTCCACCTAGGTGGTAACGGATATGACGACTTTCCACATGGGAATACACCACTTGTCTGATTGTCGCAGTGGATTGTGCATAGCGATCTTCGAATAAGCTGAGCAGCATGCAAATCGAGATCATCATTCCTGTAAAATAGAGCATCGATAAGAGAGCTGAACGAAGCGGCCAATTAGTGAGCCAACGGATGCCGATCACGACTAAATAGAGCGGGATGAGATAACTCGCTAAGCCAAAGAGAGCCGTCATCCCCCACCCAATAAATCCCCCGACGATTCCGATCCAATTCGTTGAGTTGTTACCGTGGAGGGAAAAACTTGCTAAGCTTAAGCCAAGCACGAGGGCAAACGCGCACAACACAACCCCTTTAATTTCCATGGGATGTGCAGGGCGTACCGGAGGTTGCGATTTTGTCTTCTTTGCCATATTACCGAATCATAGATGAAAATAGGCTGAAGTCGCAAGCCCCAAAAATAGGCAATACCAGGCAAAGAACGTCAGACGATAGCGGTCGACGATCCGAACGAGGAGCTTTAATGCCCCACAACCCAGCAGAAATGAGAAAATAAAACCCACGGCATAATGGGAAAAAGAGAGGGAGGCGTATTGTTCTGGATGCTTCCAAAAGCTATATATTTCTAAAACGGTGCCGCCAAGCACGGTGGGAATCGCGATCATGAACGAAAAGACGACCGATTCGTAAGGGGTCCATCCTAAAAGGCGCGCACCAGAAATCGTGGCTCCGCTGCGCGAAACTCCCGGAAAAATCGCTGCCGCTTGCCATAAACCGATGTAGAGCGCATCGCGCATGCCCTTTTGACCCTCTTTAACACCTCTTTGACCAAGCCAGCTGCCAAGAAACAAGATGGCAGAGGTTGCCAGAAAAAAGAAACCCAGCAAGCCTTGATCGCTATAGAGCGCTTTGATCGGCTTCAAGACAAGGACCAAAGGAAATAAGGGCAAAATAGCCACTGCAATTTGCCAACGGCGCTGCGTGTCGCGTAAAACGACCTCTTTTAGAGGCTGAAAAAACACAAAAAAAATGGCCAACAATGTCCCTAAATGGCAGGAAAGATCAAAGAGAATGTATTTTTTAAGATCCTGGAGACCAAGGAGATACTGCGCAATTTGCAAGTGACCAGACGAGCTAACCGGCAAAAACTCCGTAATCCCCTGCACGATGCCAAGGATGATTGCGTCGATCAGAGTCATGGAATCCTTAGAAAATGGGGCGATCGACGGGGCTCGAACCCGCGACATTTGGATCCACAATCCAACGCTCTAACCAACTGAGCTACGACCGCCATACAGACAATCAATAATGGTCGAATTCTTTATTTTCCGTCAAGACTCGATTGATTTTTAATAAGCTGACCAGGCACCATCATCGCCTTTAACTCTTGTTCTGGGAAGATCATCGAGAAAATATGGAGATTAATTATCTAAACCTGTCCCTGGGCTGAATGAATAGCTTTATTTAATAGTAAAAGTCATCTCTTTTCGACTGTTTTTATTAAATGTAACAAATGTATTGCCGGAATCTGATTTTAGATAGGCCGTTAAGCTATCCCCAGATTTTTCTATCTTATCAACTACAAAAGTGGAACTGTTGTATGCAAACGCAAGTTTGAGTCCAACCCTGACTAAGTCTCTTACCTTGGATTCTAATTATCTTAACGAGGGTTTGCCCTCTGATATTAACTCTAGCCTACATCCTAATGTTAGGATGTAGGTTGACAATGTCTTTAAGAGAGGTTATGTTACAATGAAACAGTCCACATCCCATCCGTCTTTTGCAGTTTGACGGATTTGTGCATAGTTATTGGTATGACGTTGATCTAGCTCATCCGCACTTCTTTTCACATCCAGGTACCAATCTTCAAGAATATTATTACTGACCACGTTAGAGTCAAAAATACATGCGTACTTAATATTAGCCATTGATTGAGCTAAGCTACTTGCAGTAATCACACAATATTCTATCGTCCCATCACTATGTTTCCTACAAAATGTAAGACCAACCTTACACATAGACGGCCGTAAAGGACCGCCTATTGTCGGAAGCTTTATATTAGACTCCTTCCTTTGTGCTGGTTTTACCTGCTGCGGTTTTTCCGCTACTGGCTTCTTAACCACTAATTGTTGATGGGCTATTTTCTGTTGTTCGATCAGTCGTTGTCTTTCTTTTTCTTGCTCTCTTAGTTCTTGTTGTTGCCTCTCAGCTCTTCGTTTTTCTTCCGCTCGTTGCCTCTGTGCAGCCTCTTCAGCGTCTTTTCGCTGCTGCGCGGCTTGTTGTTCTTGTTGCAGTTGCATTGCTATTTGCGTCGAACGCTGTTGTTGGTCAGCCTGCCAATCTGCCTGTAACTGGCTTGCTATTCCTCCCTGCGCACCGGTAGAAGAAAAAACGTCTGGATATGGAATATAATTATCCAAACCTTTCCCCTGACCAGTGGGAGTGACGTCTGAGTAGGGTGAATAATAGATCCCCGTTCCACTGCTCTGTCCTCCGGAATTGCTGTTGTTATTGTAGGTATTCCCCTGACCAGCAGGTGTGACGTCTGAGTAGGGTGAATAATAGATCCCCGTTCCACTGCTCTGTCCTCCGGAATTGCTGTTGTTATTGTAGGTATTCCCCTGACCAGCAGGTGTGACGTCTGAGTAGGGTGAATAATAGATCCCCGTTCCACTGCTCTGTCCTCCGGAATTGCTGTTGTTATTGTAGGTATTCCCCTGACCAGCAGGTGTGACGTCTGAGTAGGGTGAGAAATAGATCCCAGTACCCTGGCTATTGTTGTTTGTATTTGGGGCATAATTGCCACCCGGAGCTGAGCTGATGTTCTGTGCAGCAGCTAGCCCATCCCTACCAGGATAGTTGGCATAGGAAGAAGCGCTTGGGGCAGAAATATTACTGCCCGGGTAGTTGTAATTTGAATTAGGGTTTGATGGATATGAACCCTGCACAGGCATACCGTACTGACCTATGGAATTATCATTCGAATAAGCAGAAGAATTCCCTGGAATATAGAAACTCCCTCCACTAGAGCTTTTATTGTCAAAGCTGTACGCTTGTTGACCAGAATTAGTTAAGTACGGAGATGAGTAGCTGACTACTCCGCTTGGATAATAACCTCCATTACCGCCTCCTTGTGCAGGATAAGTAGTAGGTTGATTTAAGGATGACGAAGGCATGCCCCCCTGACCCTGAACGTTGGTATTTATGGTACTTGGTATTTGTGCTGGCTGCGAGAATCCACTTTGCATGTAAGAGGGACCTCCAGATTGGGGATTAAAACCTGTGCTTCCACCGCCACTCGCTCCATTCAGAGGGGCATTGAAACCATCAAAAGCTCTATTAAGGTTACTAAGTGCGCCCGCACCGGCCACTCCTGCATCGACTCCATTTTGAATGATACCGGCAGTTATGAGAGGGTTGGTGATATTTGTGCCCAGGACCCTATCAACACGATTTGCTATAGCCGCCACTCCACCCATTCCCGTGGCTGAGGCATTCATAAGCTCCGCGGTTCTTTGAGCTCTTTGAGCAGCATACCAGTCATCAATAGCGTCACATTCCTGTTTGGATGCATTGCTCATTGCTTGCTTAGCTGCTTCCAACTGATCCGCTGTTGTGGCTTGCCATAATTGTCTTTCTGCCGATTGAAAACTGCTTTTAGCAGAAGAATATTGTGCATCGCCGGAAAGCGTCGCGCTTTGTTGTAATGGCACTGCTGAATAATTCCCATAGGGCATACTTTGAGGGTACGAAGCTGCAGCTGGATTGTAAGGTATGTAAGCCTGTTTTGGTGCGCCTGCAGGCAACCCCTGCATTGTTGTCATTTTATAGCTTTCATCGTCAAACTGGGTGATAACAATGTGCGAGTGGCTTAGGTACTCAATGAGCTTTTCAACCGATAAATTGGGAAGATCTAGGTCATAGGAGTGAATAGTGACCTCTTTATCGCCTTCGAATGTAAGGGCAACCTTATTGTGGCTGTAAATCTGAATTTTCTGAACCTGGTCTCCAGGAGAATGATCCGCAAATTTTGTGAGTGTAACAATAGGGTCTTCCTTCCAAGGCTTCTTGCTGGTCGTGGCTTCAGTCCCCTGAAAATTATATCCAAAAGGCGCAGGGTTTTGGTTTAAGGTAATCATAGAATCTCCTGTTTGAATAAATTCTCAAAAAACCATAGCACAACGTGATTTTTTGAGAACGTGTTATGTTTAATCTTTTTTTCTAGGCAATAGGTTAAGGATATGATTCCCGACTTGCTGGGCTATGTCATATGTCTCCTTGGTGGGCTCTGCTCCTGCGTCCCTGGCTTTGCGCACGATTTCGGCTATTCCAGTAGAACAAGCCGTTGTGAGTGTTTTGTTATCAGGCTTTGCATCAACAGCACGGACAGCGTCAATGATTTGCAAGTTTTTTGACCAACAAGCCATGGTTAGTGTCCGGGTGTCCGGCCTGTCACCATTTCTTATGGCTTGGCGGACTTCGTCGAGATTCCCACTTTTGCACGCTTCATTCAATGGTGAGATCGCACTGCTTGCAGGAGCTGCCACTGAAGCTGGACGTCCTTTGTTTTGTTCCAAATGTAGATACAAAATATGTTTTATGTCTTTAGAAAGACCTTCGTAAACCGAAGGCAAAATCTTATTGGGATCAGCACCTCTTCGGAGCAAAACATTGACACAGGTTGTCTTGTTTTCTTGACAAGCTTTAGCAAGGGATGTCTTTCCTTCATCATTTATAGCGTCTATGGTTGCATAATTTGCTGTGAGATACTCTACAATATCAACACGACCCCATTCTGCAGCGTAGTGTAACGGAGAATACCCTTCTGAATCTGTAGAATTGATATCAGCCCCTGTATCAATAGCGATTTTCACCATTTCCAATTTACCGTATCCACCACAACAATTACAAAGTACTAAGGCTTTACCTAAGGCTGTTTGCGAACTTAAGATATTCTTGTCACCAATTTTTCTGGCACCCTTATTAAATAAAATATCTGCGGCCTCCAATTTACCACATCCAATAGCTAGTGCGAGCGGTGTCCACCCTTTATTATTGATAGGGTTAATATTAGCAACTTGAACACTGAGATACTCTACAATATCAACACGACCCCATTCTGCAGCGTAGTGTAAAGGAGAGTCCCCCTTTGAATCTGCAGAATTAACGTCAGCTCCTGCCCTTAGGTAGGATTTTACTAATTCTAAGTTACCGTTTCCTCCACAGGCTTCTCTTAAATCCTTGTCTATCTGTCGATCTTGTTTTGCAAAAGAAGGCCCGCTTTGTGAGATGTTGCTGGATTGGCTACTCAAATTTCCGCCTCTTGCGTCATTATTTTCGTAACCGTAAGGCTGTTGACCATAATAGGGAGGTTGATTGGGATAAGAGGGTGGGGTGTAACCGACTCGTCCATTAAGGCTATTATATTGATTGCCATATCCTCCTTGGCTATATAAGGTGCCTGGATTCATGCGAGGCTGCGCATATTGTTGCATTTGATTGTTTGGATATGAGGCATTTGTGGAAAAATAAGGGGCAGAGGGATTAGGGGGCATTGGTTTTGGTGCCCCTGCAGGCAACCCCTGCATTGTTGTCATTTTATAGCTTTCATCGTCAAACTGGGTGATAACAATGTGCGAGTGGCTTAGGTACTCAATGAGCTTTTCAACCGATAAATTGGGAAGATCTAGGTCATAGGAGTGAA